>JACCDG011798402.1_pt1 | contig 26365 bp, 31 predicted proteins | sample 7442471 | NCBI WGS metagenome assembly JACCDG01 (sample SAMN15323444, study PRJNA562643) | freshwater metagenome | isolation source: river surface water | place: USA:Blue River Watershed | collected 2017-08-17 | reverse complement strand
TGCAGTCTTACGAACAGCAACAGGATTAAAGTTTGCAACTTCGAGAATGATATCTGTTGTTGCCTCATTTACTCCAGAATCCATACCGCCTTTTACACCAGCGAGCGCGAGGGCTTTTGAGTTATCAGCAATAACCATGTCAATCGCTTTGAGTTTCGTCACAATCTGATCTCGTCCAAGGACTGGAAAGTCTTGTTCACTTCCTACTTCTCGAACTTGAATACCGCCATCAATCTTTGCGAGATCAAAAGCATGACATGGCTGACCGCAATCAAACATAACTATATTTGTCGCGTCTACAATGTTGTTGATTGAACGCTGACCGATTGATTCGAGATGTTTTACCACCCATTCCGGTGATGGACCTACTTTGATATTGCGAACAATGCGTCCCATATATCGGCGGCAATTTTCTGTTTGGATTTCAATTTTGAGTTCAGTTGGTAGAACAGTTTCTGGGACTTTGTAGAGCAATGCTGGATCTTTATATTTAAAACCGAGGAGACCGGCTACTTCTCGAGCAACACCTTGGTGTGACAAGAGATCGTGTGCGCGATTTGGAAGAATATTTAAATCGAGAACGGTATCACCGTCAGGTAATTTTTCAATTCCTTCCACTTCGCAGAGTTTGAACGTCAAAATATCCGCAAGCTTTTCCACTTCGGGTAATTCACCGTCTATGTACCATTTGAGCCAGTTGTAGGAGATTTTCATAAAATTACCATTGATTAATTCGTAGATCGCCCTGGTAAAGGAATCGCACGTCAGAAATATCGTACTTCACCATGAGAATACGATCCACTCCTCCGCCGAACGCAAAGCCCTGGTATTTTTCAGGATCGATGCCGGCGTTCTTCAAAACATTCGGATGAATCATTCCCGCGCCCATGACTTCAAGCCATCGATTGCGGAATTTGATCCAGACTTCGAGGCCCGGTTCAACGAACGGGAAATAACTTGGACGAAGCTGAATTTCAACATCTTCGCCAAGCAAACCACGGTATAGTTTCAAAAGTGTGTCTTTCAAATTTCCAAGATTAATATTTTCGCCAATCGCGCAGCCGTCCACCTGGAAGAACTGCATTTCGTGAGTTGCATCGGTTGCTTCGTTTCGGAATACTTTTCCGATCGAAACATACCCACATGGGAATGAATCATTTTTTACTGCCTGTTCAAGCGCGCGTGAAGTCGCGTTTGTTGCATGTGTTCGCATGACCATGCCTTCCTGGTTCTTGATATAAAAAGTATCCTGCATGTCGCGAGCTGGATGATCTTTGGAAACATTGAGCGCATCAAAGTTGTACCATTCAGTTTCCATTTCAGGACCAATGGCAACTTCGAAGCCGAGCTTGTCGAAAATACGAACGATGTCGTTCGTCATGATGGTAATCGGATGCAATTGTCCTTTTTCGTTCGTGTTCATGATCTTATGCTTGTTTCCATTCAAGCTTATACTCGCCTTCGTCGTTTTTTTTATGCAGCTTGAATGTATACCCGCTTGCTTCAAACTTATAGTAATCTTTCTGTCCTGGCTCGGTGCCGTTCTTGAGTGCCTTGATCATTTCTTCAGCCTCGCTGTGGTGATTATGAAGCCACTTAAGAGCATATGTCATATGGCCCATATGGTTAGTTTTATACACAATAGTGTGACCATTTACCGTCGTACTGCCTTCGCCATTAGACGAACTTGGCTCAGGGCTAGTAGGCGCTTCTTCTCCAAATTCTTCATATTCGTCCATATACCCACTATATCACAAAGAAATCCCAATAAAAGGCTTAGTTCAGCGCCTTACTAACCCCATAAACATCCTTTGCAAGCTTGCAATACGGGCATTCAGTCTGCTGCCCGAAGGGCTTGCATGAGCATGGCTGGTTTACCCATTCTCCGTTTCCAACCAAAACATCATAGTCCTTAATGTCGCGAACAAGTGAATCGATCTGTTCATCGCCAATATGCGTTCGGTATACCGCGTCTTTACTCTTTGGATCTTCTTCGAGATACAGAAGCTGTGATTCAATCACGCGGGAATCTTTTTCAACGCCCTGTATCAAATATGAATACATGACGAGCTGGCGCAAGTAGCCGCTCAATCGTCCTTCTTCAGTTTCTTTTTCTATCGCTGATTTTGTTTTAGATGAACCTGTCTTGAAATCAATCACACGAACCGTTCCATCCGGAAATCGCTCGGTGAGGTCGATCTTTCCGTACATGGTGAGATTTGGAAATGCTTTGTCGTGGAATGAAAGCGGACGCTCGGTGTCGCGCTTCTTTTCTATATTTGGCAGATGTGTTTCTGAAAAATTCGCGAGAATATTTTTTGCCTGCTTGAATAATCGGTCACGAATTTTTTCATCTAGAACGAATTCGCGTTCGATTGCCGCTTCAAACACAGCCTCCAATTCTTTTTCAGAAACTTTTTTAGGAGATGAAAGGATACTGTCGAGTCCGGCATGAACGATGGTTCCAAAAATGAGACTTTCAGTTTTTGGTTCAGGGAGCTGAAGGAAATTTCTGAAGTACCATTTCCATGGACATTCAAAAAAGTTATTCAAAAGAGTTACGGAAACCTTTGTCTTTGAATATTCCTCTTTAACGCTTTCAGTCAGCTTCTCGATTTCGCTTTCATCGACAGCTTTCTGCTGTTTTGAAACGTACATACGAATATCACTAGCTTCAAGCTCCTTTCGAGTATCTTCAAGAGACTTACGAGTGAAATGTATTTCGGGAATATCCATCACTACGTGAGCAATCTCTTGTTCTCCGCCAGTATGATTGGAACGAGAATATGAAACCGTGCAAAATCTTTTCGCTCGTGTAAGTGCAACATAGACTTCTCTTTTTACAACTGCCTGAGATTTAGCTTCAATCTTTACATCAACAGATTCAGGCAAGGTAAATCCCATACGCTTACCGCTCATGAGCGTCTTTTCATTCATGTGGGCAATCCAGACGAAATCAAATTCCAAGCCCTTGGAAGCATGAAGCGTCATGACACGAACGCCGGAAACACCAGAAATCGTTGCAACAGGAATATGAGCGCCATAACTTTCCAAACGGTCGAGATATTCAAGAAAACCAGCGAGGGTTAATTTTGAATTGCGCTCGCGGCTCGTAATTATGAGGTGCAAAAATGTTCGGATAATTTCTACACGACGAATGAGCGTTTCGTGATCAGTAGAAGATTTTAAAAAGAGTTCATCGCCAATTTTCTGAACGAGAGAATAAATATCTGTCTTCCCTGCTTCATTGACCAAATCGCCAAGGACTTTGCCCCAGGTTGCCACAGGATTGATTTCTGCAAACAAATTACCCGCAGCCTCAGCACTTGAGAGTGAAAATACTGAAAGGTCACGAGATTTTGTTTCTCTCAGAAAAGTATGAGCTTCTAATGGCTTCACACCAGAAATCGGATCGAGCAGTGACTGACCGACGGCAACTGCATTGTACGGGTCATTGATAATTGAAAGGATGCGGCGCAATGATGCTGTTTCGGAAAGATCGAAGAATGAGACAGACTCGTCCGCGCGGACCGGGAGACCCAAGTCGCGAAGGACGGTTATCGCCGCGCGGACGTGCTTATTCTTTGGAACCAACACTGCACAATCTTTTGGTTCAATCCCAGGCTGACTATTGCGGATTGCTTCTTGTATTGCGAGGCCAGCAGCCAAAATTTCATCTCGAGGATATTGGTATTCAGCTAGTGTTAAATCATGATTTTCTTTGTGATTGCTTCGTAATTTTTCTGTCGCAAGCGTGCTGGCCAAAAGCGCATCTGCAGTATCGAGAATCTTCTGAGTTGATCGGTAATTTTCTACCAGCGTAATCAGTTCCGCTTTTCCAAATGCAGTCTTGAAGTCTTCAAAGTATGCAAGCGACGCGCCGCCGAATCCGTAGATCAGCTGGCGATCATCTCCCACCACAAAAATATTCGGTTTCTCTTCCCCTTGCCATACTGCCTTCAGAAATGAATTTTGAATACCACTTGAGTCTTGGTGCTCATCAACAAGCACATACAAATATTCTTCTCGAAGTGTCGCGCTCACATCTTCAGAATCCTGAACAAGAGTCACAGCATACTCAAGTACATCATCATAGTCCATCAATCCACGCTCTCGTTTTGTCTTTTCATAAAGTTCATAAAAACGAACGACTTCTCGAGTTCGTTCAAGTCCTTCGATTTTTTTCTCCACTTCTTTTTTCAACTGGCCTTTTGATTCGCCACGGGTAGAAATACTTGCTGGGTCATTTTTAAATTCTGAAATCGAGCTTTCAATTTCCTCTAGAAAATCTGCAGGGCTTAATCGTTCGCGCTTGAGGAGCGAGACAAGTGATTTAAGGTCATTGAAATACAGCGCTGAGTTTCCGCGTGGCCGCAAATATTCCCATTCATTCTCATGAAGCATTTCATCCACAAGCAAAACTGCTTCCCGCTCATCGAGCAATTTCGGCGTAGTTTCAAAATCCAAGAGTTCATAGTTCTTTTCTATAAGTCCAATGGCAAAGGCGTGGAATGTCGTGATACGGACATTGCCGGCGGCCGATCCGATAAAGCTGAAAAGGCGTTCCCGCATTGCGGACACGCCGGCATTCGTAAATGTTAGACAGAGAATTCCGCCTGGAGGCGTATCTGTCTTCTGGAGGATATTAGCAATACGAAGCGAAAGAACCTGTGTCTTTCCTGTTCCAGGGCCTGCAACAACCATTACAGGACCGTCTATGGCGTCTACTGCCTGCCGTTGGGCTGGATTAAGTTTAGTCAGGGCTTTTTCGAAAGCTTCGCTTGTTGGCATAGGGCTATTTTAGCACGTGAGAGACGGCCCAGATACTCCTAGACAGACTACAATAATGCTTCTCCAATTTGGTAAGCTTCTCCTGCGCCCATTGTGACCAAAACATCATTAGGTCCGAGATTTCTACGTTCAAGTGTTTCAAAAGCTTCTTGGAATGTATCAAATGCATCTGCATTAATTTTATGTCCGCGGATTTTTTCGGCAAGCATTTCGCTTGAGACACTTCCATCATTTTCTTCTCGTGCAGCGTATATTGGCAAGACGATAACATGATCTGCCTGTGCAAACGATGCACCAAAATCTTCGAGGAGCATTTTTGTTCGTGAATAGAGATGGGGCTGAAAGACAACGGTAATTTCTTTTTGTCCGTGAGGATAAATTTCTCGGAAGCCTTGCAGTGTTGCAGTGATTTCTGTCGGATGATGTGCGTAATCATCATATACTGGTGCACCAGTCTTGAGTTCTCCTTTGTATTCAAATCGTCTCCATGTTCCAGGGAATGTTGCGAGATATTTATCAGCAGTAAATTCCTCCACGCCAATAAGGCTGACCGCTGCTCCTGCCGCAGCCGCATCTGCCTGGTTGTGCGCGCCAGGAATTTTCAATTCACGCGCATGATAAAAATCATGGTAATTCACAATCTTCGCTTGAATACCTGCAATCACTTCTTTCACTACTTCGTCATTTGCATTACAAACAATGAATCCATCTGCAGGAACTTTTTCTGCAAGTTCGCGGAATGCGCTCTTAATATCTGCAATGTCTTTGTAGTAATCCAAATGATCAGCTTCAATATTCGTGATAACTAAAATCTTTGGATTGATATTCAAAAATGATCGGCGGTATTCACAGGCTTCAACGACAAAGTATTCACTCTTCCCTGCCATGAAATTGCTTTTTTCATTAACCATGAGTGATCCTACAATAACTGTCGGATCCTTGCCGGCGTTTTTCATCACATGAGCAATCATTGCAGTCGTTGTTGTTTTGCCATGGGTTCCTGCAACAGCAATGGTGTACTTACCCTCCGTTACTATATGAAGCATCTGCGGATAAGAACGGATAGGAACGGTTCCTGCTTGAAGTGCGGCGAATAACTCTGGATCGTAGTTTTCGATTGCGATAGTGTAGACGATCAAATCGACTCCCCTTGGTATAAGGTCAATTCCCTGCCCGATTTTTACGATTGCTCCTGCATCTCGTAATTCCTTGACCACCTCACCTTCAGAAACATCGGAACCAATCACCTCCTTACCCTCCTTTAAAAACATCCGGGCGATAGCCGAAATGCCAATGCCGCCGATGCCGACAAAGAAGACTTTTTTGATTTGTTTGAGGTCTAGTTCCATACTTACTGTTTCGGCAACTTAAAATGCGTCACATGCTCATCGCCCATATGCTTGTCTTCATCGTCATCTTCTCCCCCAAGTTTTACCGGATGAATTTTCTTGACCAAAAATCCTGTGCCGCGTCGCAATCTTCGAATCAAGAACCAGAGACCGACGCTGACAAGCACGAGTATAACAAGTATGTAGATGAAGAACGGCATAATGTAACAAACGAAGAAGGAATTAGAAATCGGCATCACCTCTACCTGATACATAATAGATGAAATCACTTCGATCATTTTCGCATCGCGCTCAATCAAATCTTTTTCCTTAAACGAAGCGACGGTCGCTTCATCGAGATACTGGGGAACATAGGTCGCAAAAGCCATTGTCGCTTTATCATGCTGATTTTTCGCATTCTTCAACCACTTCGGCTTTTCAAGTGACATACGGAATGTATCGCCGCTCGCACTGATATGAAGGTAATAATTAGTCGGCAAAAACCCCCACTTGTGTGCAGGCTGCAAATAGTACATATCGATCTGGTCGTCGAGAATAGTTACTGAACGAAGACGAGCGTCGTGCGCTGCAGCATTCTGAATAACCGCGATAATTTTTTCTTTTGAATCTACCGTAACATTAGGATCAAGCTTCCATTCAACAGGCGTATTGTCTCCCGCCTTACATTGATCTCCCACGCCGTTTTCGTTAACCAATAGATGTGTATCAAGTTTGCGAGTAATCAAGCTCTTTGGATCAAATTCAGGAGAAGCCGGCGGAGTCACCGTCGTCGTTGGTGGACGGATAGGTGCAGGAGTCTGAATTGGATTCTTTGGGGTTGGGTCCATTATTCGAGGGTCCTGCTGGGCAAAAATAACCTGGGGGACCAGCAGCAACGCCAAAAACAATACTTGAGTACATTTCATGCTTAAAGTATAGCAAATAGGGCTTATTTTACTACTGGGAAAATAAGCAGTTTCTGGTCTGATTTAGTTAGGGAAACAAAGCCATTTTTACTAATGACTCCTGTATCTTCGATGCGGATACCTAACTTATTGGGTATATAGATTCCCGGCTCTACAGTAACAACCATATTTTCTCTAAAATACGGACGTTCGCGTCTCCAGTAAATTCTCGGTGCTTCGTGGATGCGAGTTCCAACGCCATGGCCTAACGTATGCACAAAATATTTGTTGTATTCCCCCATCACTTCTCGTGCACGCAAATCTGAGAAAGCTGCTTTCACATCAGGTCGGTACAGTTTCTCTGATTCTGTTTTCGATTTCAAAACCATTGCATATAATTCTTTTTCTTCCTTCGTCGGTTTGCCAACAAAAATAGTGCGTGTCATATCTGACATATACTTTTCGACAATCACACCGAAATCCAAAATAACAAAACCTTCCAATTTTGAATCAGTAGGTTTTGGGTGGATGTCATTTCCTGCACGTGAACCAGAAGTAACGATCGGAGGAAAGCTCGGCTTCAATCCCCGCTTTTTAATCTCAGCAGAAATAAAATCCCGAAGTTCAATCTCAGTCTTCCATTTAAAATTACCGACGATCTTTTTAAAAATCTGATCAGTTATCTGACATGCCTTTTTTATTTTTGCAATTTCGGTTTTAGTTTTGACCTGGGCCATAAATGTATTCTTTAACAAGAGAGAAAGCTTCAGCCCGGACAACAAAATCTGGATTGAGGCTTGCGTATTGATTTTCAAGTTCTACCACAGAAAAATATTTTGTTGCCATAACCTCGTTGTTTTCTGGTATTTCCTCCGGGGTAACAAAAGTTGCAGTAATATAGACATCAAGAATTTCATTCTCAGTAAAATCATCACTTACATATGCGGTATTTCTCACTGAACCAAGATACAATAATTCTTCCGGATCTTTTTCAATCCCCATTTCTTCGTACAATTCACGAACCGCTGCCAATTTACTTTCCTCTTCGCTAGCCACATGACCTCCCGTAACGGTCCATCTACCTGGATCAAGTTTCTTGGAAAGCGCTCTCTGCTGCATGAGCAATTGCCCGGCGTCGTTCAGAAGCCAAATCTGTACGCTCTTATGCAAAATCCCATTTTTATGTATTTCAGACTTCGGAAGAACTTCACCTGTTTCCATTCCATCCTCGCCATACACATCTAAAAGTTCATTATTATTTTCCATCATTTTTTCCTACAGTATTAGTGGTATCTTTCTCTCCCCATCTCCATCGCGGCTCTTCTCCTTTTGCATAACAAATAAGTATCAAGAAAGCTGTAAGCAGCACCATATTGGGAATAAAAACAAAGAAAAGAAGATTTTCGGAATACGGATTGTTGCTGACCATAAAGCTATTAAAAAATACACCCACAATATAGAGCGCAAGAACAAGCCATCCCTGCCAAGTAATTGGTGTCCATCCCCAGCCATATGTTTTAGCTTTAAACCAAAGTTTGCCGTTCATATATCTAGTATAGCAAAAATCGCCTCATGATAACATGAGGCGATTTTTTGAATTTGAGATTGATTTAGCCAAGATTCGCGTACATGAGAGCCCAGATAACTGCGCCGATCAAGAGAATCACGAGCTGGTATCCAGCAGTGAGGCCGAACATCATCCATGAGTCCTTCTTTGACTTTCCGCTCCAGAGAGCGTTCATAGCCTCGATAGGCATAGTGAATCCAGCCCAGATGAATACTGCGTACAAGAGTGATCCTGAAACAGTAAGTCCGCCGATAAGAGCAGCGAAAAATCCGAGAGCGAAAAACTGGATAAATGTTACAACAAAGTTTGCAGCATAAGTAGGGATCATAGCTTTCTGCATAGCCATCATCTCAGCCTTTGAAAGGCCTTCAGGCATTTTCATACCAGTAACCTGCGCCCATTTCTTTCCAAACAACGGACCGTACCAAACTACCCCGAGAATCATGCCGACTACTGCGCTAGCGAGCGCTGTTAAAGCAGTAAAAGTATAAAATGACATATTTTTAATTCTAAATTATTAATTGCTAAATCTTTCATTCCGAATAAAGGCTCGGCCGAAAGCGTCTTTCCGACAAGACTATTATACACCAAAAATCGCCTTGCGGAAATTCTCTTTGTATTCCGGATCAAGATTGGACTTGATGCAATCCATCGACAATTCGCCAACACGAAAGTCTTTGTGTTCAGACATTGCGAGGAATTCATTAAATGTCACCAACATGGTTTCATGTAGTCGTTCACCTGCATCAAGTTTCGGTTCAGCTATTTTTTTACAATTAGAAGCGATAACCACGAATGTTGTTTTTTCAACAGTTCCTGCAAGTACTCGAGATCGCATAAGCTTGTAATCTTCTGCTTCATACCCTGTTTCTTCCAAGAGCTCTCGCTTTGCAACACTGATCGGGTCGGCTTCTTCGCGGTCAAAACGACCGGCAGGAAGGCCGATATAAATACCTTCATTGGGCTGTTCTTCTTTATGTAAATATATTTTGTCGCCGATCGTTGGAATGATGATCACATTGTCGAGTGGGCGTACTGCTTCAAATGTTTTAGTCGTGCCGTCAAAAAGCTCCTGTTCCCATTGATAAACATCGAAGATTACTCCTTCAAATACTTTTTTCGCGTGTTTCGGTATTGCCATACGTTGCTATGATACGTTTTCTGATAAAAAATGCAAAACTACTGATCACCATACTTTTTGGAAATTTCCCCGAGCACCAGCATGATTTCATCTTTGTGATCTACGAAATCAATTTCTTTTGTGACAAGCTTGTTCGCAAATGTTTTCCAATGCATAAGTTGATACCCTGCGATATCTCTTTCATTAAGCTCTAATGTATTTTCATCTAGGTCGAACTCAATTAAATACACTGAAACAAATTGCTTGCCTATCTTTCCGTCATATCTAGTTTCAAGCTGCTTGATGATTCCAATTTTTTGAAATAACGATTCGTCGATCGTAATTCCTAATTCCTCTGTAAGTTCAGTTTTCACCGCATCCATCTCGGTCTGATCTCCATCAACATATCCTCCGAATGACTCCGCCCATTTACCTGGATTGTTCATGACGTGCATCGAACGCTGCACCAGATACAATTCTCCTTTTGAGTTGATGATCCATGCATGCACTGACTTACACCACAAATGGCGATCGATCACTTCATCAATCGTACCCATGCCGATCAGCAGATGATTTTCGTCATACATGCCAACTGGCGTGTGACTGAGTGTCACTTCATTTCCATTTATTATCATTGTTTCTGGTTTATGCATGTGCTGGGAGGGAGACTCGAACTCCCACGGCCTTGCGGCCACTTGCACCTGAAGCAAGCGCGTCTACCAATTCCGCCATTCCAGCAAGTAGTGCAAACTATACCGTATTTACAGTTGAAATACAAAAGGCCGCCGGCGAAGCCGGCGGCCTTTTACTTCACGACATTAGAATCGGCGAGGTGCGCCTTCTTCCTTTGGACGTGCGACAGCGACATGAATCATGCGTCCATCGAGTTCTTTGCCGTCAAGCATTGAAATCGCATTGTCCGCCTCTTCATCAGAAGCCATTTCGACGAAGCCAAAACCGCGTGAGCGACCTGACATCTTGTCCATGACTACTGAAGCGCTGGTAACAGTTCCTGCAGCTGCGAAAGCATTGCGGAGGCTGTCATCGTTTGTAGCCCAAGCGAGTGAGCTAACATAGAGTTTTTTTGCCATTGTTCAAATAGATACAAACTGGTTATCTCGACCGTACTTTTGCCGCAAACCGGGAAACGGTCGAGCCCAAATACACAGCCATTTAATCATAAAGGAGATGAAAAGTAAATAAAGAAGTTTTAAAGCATATTTTCCTTATTTTATCGGATATTTCATCGCCTTTTTACAATTTATCGAAGGAAAGTAACTATGTACAAAATTACTAGTGACATGGTGAGCATCGCGAGTGCTGGCATGGTTTTGATTACAGAATCCTTTACTTTTACGTGCATAGATATTGCACCAAGCATTAACACAGAAAGCAGGGCAAGTGCTGGAACACCGAGTATTTGCATGAGATTAGGTGCAAACAAAACGATTAACATTACTGCAGCAATCAAAATTTTAAAAAATCCAACAACGTACATAAACCATATCGGTAATCCATATGCTGAAAATTCTTCTTTCATGTTGTGCGCACTAGCACCGCGGTATTGAGTATCTTTACCAAATCGAATAATCCATACATTAATAAGTCCGAACGCTATTACGATCTGCAAAACAGGTACTAACCACATTGTTATTTGTGACATGATATTTTTATTTACTAATAAAACGTATAGTATATTCTATCACTAATTTTTTATTCTCATTACTGAGGCACCCGTCATAACCTGCTTCTTCGGGTCCAAAGAAAAAAGGCCCTTTCGGGCTCTTTTTTCAATATGCGGGCCACTCGGGTTAAGTACCAGGGTCATGAGACACTGTAAGGATGGTTTGGAAGAATTTCAGGGGCCAAGCTGAGGCATGTGGGTCACTATAGGTTTTCTAATTGTTTCCGCAACCTCTCTACTTGCTGTTCATCTGTCGGGGACATCCTGTTCCCGTAGACTTTAGGAGCTGAGCCAATTTTTATATTTGTCTCGATTTTTCTTTTTTCATCCCATTCTTCAGGAACTTTAGTTAGCGCAGTTGGTTGGTACGAGAAGCCGTCTTTGTTTTTTGATACAAGCACAGAATATCCTCCATGGATAGCACCCAATGATTCAGCTTGATTGGCGTGTGCATTCTCATGTTCAATAGTGTTTCGGATAATGTAATAATTCTTACCGGTTTTTTCCATAAGAATCTTGAATTCTACTAATGTTTTAACAGCCACAACATGCTTTGCCATTTCAGCATTGAGTTTTCTGAGTTCTTCTTGGTTTTCTGGAGTTTGAGGCAAACTTTGTAATTCTGTTTTCTTTTGAAACAAGAGACGCATTGCTTGGGCATCTAGAGCATTGTTCTGGGCTTGTGCAAGTAATTGCTCAATCTCTTTTTCTATTACCCCGAGTTCTGGCGTGTCTATTTTAGTTTTTAGAGATACTCCTGTGGGAGGCACTAATTCATAAGTAGAATTATTTGTTTTAAAAAATATCTTATTGTTAGTATATGTTACATCTTTTATTGGGTCTGTACTTTTTGATCCATGATCTAAGACTATTGGGTTTGCTAATGCAACATCTTCGTCTAATGTACCTTCAATTACTTCTTCAGGATTAAAAACTTTTGCAAGTTTTATCGTATGACCTGCCGTCAAATATTTATTCTCTAAGAACTTCTCTCCGGGAGTTTTTTCAGACTTAAAGTTTTGTTGAATGGGTAGTTTTTCGTTCATATGTCTCTATTTTAGCTTACTAACGGGAACTTTGGAATAGGGTCGCGACATAGACATATGACTGTGGGTCTGCTGATACCAAGTTCTTACTGCGGAGGCGGTGAGATTGGGCTTCGGCTCAAAACCTCTCCGGTCGAGCAGGTTTTGGCCTAGCCACACTATCTAATATCTTATCTTCTTGGTTGCCCTTATAAGACAATCCGCGAAGTGAATTAGATCTTTTTAAAGCTGTAATATATTACACTTTTAAAAATCTAATTCAGTCGTTCGAATTCACACGAAAGCCAACCCAGTAGGTCATTTTGAGAAATGAGCAGTTTGCTTTCTCGCTTCCGCAAATACAAAAACGGCTCGACCAAAGTCGAGCTCATTTTTGTATTTGCGGAGAGAGGGAGATTCGAACTCCCGATACCATTTCTGATATACAACCTTTCCAGGGTTGCCGTTTCAACCGCTCACGCATCTCTCCAATGCATAGTACCTTACTATGTTTCTAGCTATTTTCCAAGGAGGACTTTGATTCGGTCTTCAACACGCGGATGCGATGCAAACAAAGATCCAACATGTTTTGCGAATTTTCCTGAACCTTCTGGATTTGCGAGATACAAATGAGCAATAGCCGAAGACTGTCGCTGCATCGGCTTGCCGTATTCCCCTATTTTTTTGAGAGCACTTGCAAGACCTTCTGGATATCGAGTGAGGAGCGCGCCTGAAGCATCAGCCAAGTATTCTCGCTTGCGTGAAATTGCGAGTTGGATAAGGACAGCGAATATAGGGGCGAGGATTGCCAAAACAATTCCGACGATCATGAGCACACCACTTCCTTTGTTATCACGATCACCTCCAAAGCCGAATAACTGAGAACGAAGGAAAATATCAGCAATGATTGAAACAAATCCTGCGAGGACCACCGCAACGGTCGAAACCAACATGTCGCGATTGCCGATGTGTGAAAGTTCGTGCGCCATTACTCCTTCGAGTTCCCTGCGTTCCATAATTTGCAGAAGTCCGGTTGTTACTGCGACTGCTGCATGCTTTGGATCTCGTCCGGTTGCAAATGCGTTAGGTGATGGATCGTTAATAACATACATCTTTGGCACTGGAAGTCCGGCGGTAATTGAAAGATTTTCAACGATATTATAGAGATCGGGATACTGGGCTTTTGTCACCTGCTTCGCTCCTGAGAGCGCCACAACGACTTTATCGGAAAACCAGTACGCTGTTATGTTCATGACAATGGAAAAAACTGCAAATCCGATCAGGATGCTTGGGTTGCCGTAGTAGTAGCTAAAGAACCATCCGAGTCCGATGACAACGGCAAAAAAGACCGTCATTAGAATCCAGGTTTTGGTGATATTTGAAGATTGGTGGGTGTATAGTGTTGCCATAGGAAATAGTATATCACAATCAAAAATCCCTCACAGTAGAGGGATTTTTGATTGTTTCTTTAGAATATCTTGAAACTATTACAGAGCCGGTGTAGTCGCCGCTGCTCGCTCAGGCATATAGACGCTGTCGCCCAATCCGATAATCGGATAGAAGACAAATGGTACGAAGAGCAATCCAACAGTAAACCATCCGCCATATCCGAACTTGATCGAAAGCTGATGTGTAACGATGATATAGATAACAATGTTTACGATAGGCACGAAAAGGAGGATGATCCACCATCCCGGCTTACCGGTAATTTTGATGAGGATGTACGTGCTGTAAATTGGAATAATCGCTTCCCACCATGCATGATTGGCCTTCTGGAAAATGCGCACATGGGAATAAATCATGAGGGCTATAGCAATAAGCCAAATGATACCTTCACCTGTATTTGAAAACATATTCATACTAATTACCTTTATTTTAATTGATAATAAAAGAGACGGCATGGTAACCGTCTCTTTTCAGTTAGAATTTTACTTCTACCGGCTTCTGAGCTGCATCGTTATCGTCGAGATCAAAGAGTTCCATCTTTGCAAATTTGAACATGTTTGCGATGACGTTACCCGGAAAATGTTCGATTGCGATATTCAAATCTCGAACATTAGCATTGTAGAATCGTCGTGATGCCTGAACCTTGTCTTCAGTGTCAGTAATCTCGCGCTGCAATTCCAAAAAGTTTGTGTTCGCTTTGAGATCTGGATACGCTTCTGAGAGCGCGAAGATTGACTTCAATGCTCCAGTAAGCATGTTTTCAGCTTCAGCCTTGTCATGCATTGATGCGTTGCCGCTCATTGCCTGCATTGCAGTGTTTCGAGCTGCGATCACTTTTTCAAGCGTGCCAGCTTCGTGTGCTGCGTAACCCTTAACAGTATTTACGAGGTTTGGAATAAGATCGTATCGGCGCTTAAGCTGAACTTCGATATCTGAAGCCGCTTCTTTTGCGCGGTTAACGAGTGTCACAAATCCATTATATGAAACGATAACATACAGGATAGCGAGGACAACAACTGCGATAATGATGTAGAGAATGGTCATGTGTATTGCTTATATTTAATCTGGTATATAGAAAGTATAGCACCTTCCTATAAAAGAAAACACCCCTTTTGAGGGGTGTTTTCTAGCCTACTAATGGTTTACATTCCGCCCATTAATGACTGGAACAATTCCATAATTGGAGTAACCGGAGCTGGCTTTTCAACTGTTACTGCTTTGTTGTAATCACTCATGATTGCGTCAAATGACATCGTACCTGACATATCTCCCCCGTCAGTAGCTTCTGAGTCAAGGCCATCCAAAGTAATGGTCATTGAGAGCTTATACGGAAGGCTGTCAGCCTTGCCCACCCATACAGCGACAGGACTGAATTTCATAGTTTTAAAAACACTCATATCTTCCTCGGTGTACGCTCGTACCGGAAGTGGATCAACGCCAGCGTCCTTTGCATATGAATTGTAGAGTTCGGTGTACTTCACCATGTACGCAGGGATTTTTTCTGGATTTACCGTGAGTTCATACTTTTGAGTCGCAATCCCTGAAATGACTTCATTGTTCTTTGGAGCGATCTTTGAGACTACACCTTCTTGTACAGCAAGCGAGTATGACTTTGCAGTAAATTCCGGAGGCATCTTTGAGCTAGCTGAGAGGGCGTGCTCAAGTTCAGCTGCTTGTTCAGCATTACCGAATTCCTTGTACATTGAAATTGGATCAATTGAGAACCATTTGTTCATAATCATTGATGGATCAATAAATGGAATCGGTGGAAGCTTTGTTGCTCGGAGATAGAACATGCGATCAAGCAATCGAAAATCCCCTTCCATTGAAACTTCTTCACTTCCTGCTCCGCTACCAGTAACGGCAAAATGAAGATCTGCGCTTTGTGATGTTTCTGTCTTGCCAGCTACTCCGCTCATCTGTGCGGTAAAGTTTGTTGTGTCTGAAGCACTCTCACCTGAAAAGCTTCCTTTAACGGTAAGATCAATGTGGCTTGAGGTGACTGCAGCATTTGCTTCTGCTATCTTCTGAAAGACACTACTTGAATCCTTGCTCTTAAATGAGATTACTCCTGTTGAAGCGAGCGCTACGCCAGCAATGACGAGCACTCCTGCGATACCCAAGATTATTTTTTCTTTTGTGTTCATATGGGATAAGTATACAACAGTAACCAGAAACACAAAATCCCCCAAGTGTATACTTGAGGGATTTTCGAGTTACGAAGAAACTTTTTATTTCTTCTTGTGTTTTGCTTCCTTTCGGAGCTGGGCGTTTCCAACGAGAACGAGAATTGGTGAAGCGACGAAGATCGATGAGTAGGTTCCGAAGAACATACCAACAACGAGAACGAGTGAGAAGTTCTTTGTTGCCTCTGGGCCAAAGAAGTACAGAGCCAAGAGCGCAATGATAACCGTCATTGAAGTGTTGATTGAGCGGCTGAATGTCTGGCTCAAGCTCTTACCAACTGTTTCGCCGAATGTTTCGTTGTTCGTGTTTCGAAGATTTTCGCGGATTCGGTCGAATACCACGATAGTGTCAGAAACAGAGAGACCGAGAATCGTAAGGAGCGCAACAACGAAGAGCGAATCAACTTCTGCTCCATGGAAATGACCGAGAAGAGCGAAGACTCCTGATGGAATAATGATATCGTGCGCAAGCGTCGTGACAGCGATCAAACCGTATTTCCATGATGAAACCGGTCGTGACACATGTCGGAACGCAAATGCGATGAAGGCAATAATCGCCAAGATAACAAGGATGATTGAGATAACTGCTTTTCGAGCAAGTTCAGTTCCTACAGATGGACCAATTGAAGTAAATGTCTTTTCTGTAAGCGGATATTTGCCGTCGATAGTAAGCGCTTTTGAGAGTGCTCCACGTTCTGTTTCAGTAAGATCACGTGACTTAACAATGAGGTCCTTGTCCCCGCTTTCCTGCATGACTGTTTCGCCGATTTTCACATTTCGGACTGCCTCAACTGCAGTTTCAAGTGCTGGACGTTCGCCAGTGTATGAAACTTCCATGAGCGCTCCTCCCTTGAAATCAATACCAAGCTTGAGTCCGAATGTAGCAATCGAAACGATTGATGCAAGAATCAAGAAAGCTGAAATGGTGAGGAATATTTTCTTGTGTTTAATGATGAACATAAAATATATCGTTAGAGTAGTAAGGCAAAACTATTTTACTGCGCCAGAGTTCTTGGCGTTTGAGAAGCCTGAACCAAAAAGGAAGCGAGTAAATTTGTTTGTTTTTTCAACTCCGACTGCAAGGAGAAAAACGCGAGTAATACCAAGTGCTGAGATCATTGAAACAAGCACACCAATGATAAGCGTGAGTGCGAATCCTTTAATAAGTGATGTTCCAAACCAGAAGAGAATAAATGCTGTGATGAGTGTGGAGATGTTTGAGTCACGGATTGAGAGCCATGCGCGTGAGAAACCTTCGCGGACTGCGCCAGCAATGCTGTGGCCTGCTCCGATTTCTTCCTTGATTCGTTCAAAGATGAGAACGTTCGCATCAACAGCAATACCGATGGAAATGATGAATCCGGCAATACCTGCTGCGGTAAGTGTTACAGGAATGAGTTTGTAGAGGAGCAATGTAATTGCAACGTAGATAGCGAGCGCGAGGATTGCGATGAATCCTGGGAATCGGTACCAGAACAAGAGGAATGCTGCGATTGCAAGGAATCCGATGATTCCAGCAAAGACGCCTGCATTAACCGCCTGTGCTCCGAGTGATGGACCGATAGTCTGTGTTGAGACAAGTGTAATTGGAACTGGAAGCGCACCTGAATTCAAGCGGCCAACGAGCTGCTTCGCTTCTGTCGGAGTGAAGTTACCAGTGATCTGGGCTTCGCCACCAGTGATTTCCTGCTGGACGACTGGAGCTGAGATCGGTGCGCCATCGAGGAAAATCGCAACCTGCTTGCCGATGTTTGCTTTGGTAATTTCAGCAAACATTTTTGAGCCTTCTGCATCAAAAACAAGAGAAATGGTTGGCGTACCAGTAGTTGGATCGAACACGAGCATAGCCTTTGAAAGATTACGTCCCGTAAGTTCGGTGTTAATCCAGCTACCGCTGAGGTCAAGATCCGCAGCGCTAACTGTTCCATCTGGATTGACGTTCAATGTCTGAGGCTTTGGATTTGGATCTGCAGTTTTAAATTCAAGCAATGGTGTCTGACCAATCATAGCAATAGCCTTGTTGGTGTCAGTGATACCTGGCAAATCAACGAGAAGTTTTTCTTCTCCCTGTGTTGCAAAGTTTCCATGCTGCACCTGAACCAATGGCTCAGATACGCCAAACAAGTTCACGCGTCGCTCGATGACATCGCGAAGGGATGACATTGCTTCGTCTACTTCCCCTGCTGCGACTTTTGATACGTCAGCTTTGTATTCCAAATGGCTTCCTCCTGAAAGGTCGAGGCCGAGACGGAATGGGAATTTGCTAAAAAATGCTGGAGCTGCGACATTGTTGTCGGCAACCTTAGCTTCAGATCCGAACACGAAATAGCCAACGGCGACTCCGAGGATCAGTATTACAAGCGCTAAAACGCGTTTCTTCCACATACAGACAATACTCATTTATCCAATAATAATGGGCCTATTCTATAGCTTTTCGCCTTGTTTAGCAACCTAGACAAGGGCCCAAATTATGACCACAATTCCAATCAAAATGCGGTACCAGCCGAAGGCTTTGAAGGTGTTTTTTGAAATATAGTGAATAAACCATTTACTAACAATGTAGGCTACGATGAATGACACGATAAAACCAGCCGCCAAGAGCTGCCATTCAAACGAAGTGAACACTGCTGAAGATTTGTAGAGGTCATACGCGCTCGCTGCAAGCATAGTTGGAACTGCTAAAAGGAAAGCGAAGGTAATAACAATTTCTCTTGAATAGCCACGAAGTAGTCCGTACACAATGAGAGCTCCAGAACGGGAAATTCCGGGAATGACGGCAATAGCTTGAGCGAGGCCAAAGCCGGCGCTTTCCTCGATAGTTGGAAATGTGGAAAGCGCCGGCTTTTTCTGCCGCGGCACCCACCAATATTCCAATGCCAAAAAAACAATTCCTCCTACCACCAGCGCGATTCCAGAAATCAGTATGTTCCCTATCAAATACCCCTTGATGAATTTATACAGAACAAATCCAACAATTGCAGTTGGAATAAACGCGGCGATTACACGCGGCACTAATTCTTTTTTCTTCTCCCAGACAAGTTTGAAAAATAATGCACAAACGGCGAGAATGGCACCGAGCTGAATAATGATAGTGAATGATTTAAGAAATTCCGTTTCAACGAGTCCGAGCATTTTTGATGCGAGAACAATATGTGCGGTCGAAGATACCGGCAAGAATTCAGTAATCCCTTCAACAATTCCTAAAATGATTGCGTGAAAAATCGTCATACTGTTTCATCGAGAAGCGCGTGGGCGGCAAACGCACATACCATGCCAAGCGCAAAGCCCACGACGATATCAAGTGGATAGTGAACGCCGAGCATTACACGGGAAATTGCAATCGCAATACAAACAATTGCTACAGCGACTGTAAACCAGCTTCGTTTGGAAATTAAAAAATAGACGGCTAAAAACATCGCTCCGGCATATGTTGCGTGGATAGAGGGAAACGAGTAATTCGCAACAGTAGCGATTGGTGTAAAATCAAGAGTGATAAATGGGCGTGGTACAGAAAAAAGTTGCTTCAGTAATTCTGCGAGCAGCATAGCGGCTGCCACTACGACTCCAGCATACAATAATTTTTTGATTGGCCGATTTGCTACCAACACGACATAGATCGCAACAATGACCGGCAGTATATACACTGCATAGTTCGAAAAAAATAATGCCACTTGAGCCAGCCATCCATGAGCCTGCGTAAGATTATAAAAAAAATAAAATATTGAAACGTTCATATTACAAACTCATGAGCTTCAGGAGATTTTTAAACAAACAGGCAATGGTTACTGGACCGATGCCTCCCGGTGTTGGTGTGTAGTAGCTTGCCTTCTCATATGCGTCGCGGGCGATATCCCCTTCGATCTTCCCTTCTACTTCACTCGTGCCGGCATCAAAAAGGACGACGCCTTCTTTGACCATGTCAGCGGTGATGAGTCCTGGTGATCCTGCACCGGAAATAATGACATCAGCTGTTTCAAGCACTGACTTGAGATCTTGGGTTTCTCGTCCGACAATGACTGGATCAATATGAATTGATTTGAGCCATGCGCGCACCGGTGCGCCGACAAGTTTTCCTTGTCCGATAATGACGATCTTTTTTCCCGCTAATGCGATTGGTGTTCGTTCAATGAATTCTCGGATTGCCCCAGCTACAGCTGGAAGAACTTCGGTATGCCCGTTTGAGATGTATCCTCGTGCTGACATTGAAAGCATGTCGATGTCTTTTGGTAATGGAACGGCGTCGAGTACTGCATCGGTATTTATAGTAGCTGGAAGTGGCAATTGAATAATGAGCCCGTGATGCTTTTCTGAAATTGCGCGTACTTCCTGGAGTAAATCGTCAGTTCTGATGTCAGTTGGTAATCGGTATATCATAAGATGAATTCCGATTTTTTCTGCGAAGCGCTGTTTCATCATAATGAAGTTTTCAATGACGGGGTTGTTGCCGACATAGACAATTCCTACTGTTGGGGCATGCGAAAGTTCCGCGATTGAATCTTTCAATTCGCGTTCCATTTGTTCTACAACAATTTTTCCGAGTAGGGGTTTTGACATATGTATTATTTGGGCGAAGTTCCTGCGTATTTGAAATTTTTTAAACGGCACGCATATTTTCCTGCTGGAAAATTGCTCTGCCTCGGCTACCCGCCTCCGGGAGACCATTTAAAAAATTTCAAATACGCAGGAACTTCTTTACTCTACACTATAGTTTGCAATCTTAATAGCCGACAAACTCATGCCGCATATCATCCGGATGCGCATGCCTACGGTATTTGCGCATCGAGGATAGGATACCAAGTGCAAGGAATTCTGTCATTAAGTGCGATCCTCCGTAACTCATGAACGGCAGGGTGATTCCGGTCACAGGCATTATGTTCAGATTCATGCCGACATTAATGATGATGTGGCTCATGAAGTAAAGTGCGACGCCGGAACCGAACAATATTTCGAAATTTGAGCCTCCGTACATTGCTGTGTTGAGAATTCGCCAGAGCAGCGCGCCGTATACGATAAGCAATAAGAGTGCTCCGACAAATCCCCATTCTTCGGCGAATGCTGCGAAGATAAAGTCAGTTTCGTATTCTGGGAGAAACTGCAGCCGTGATTGTGTTCCGAATCCGATTCCCTTCCCCATTATTTGCCCTGAGCCTACTGCAATGCCTGCTTGGTACGCGTTATATCCGCTACCGCGAATATCGGCATAGGGATGGATAAAGTTCATGACACGGGCTTTTTGGTATGGCTTGAACAGAAATACCCAGAGAATTCCGAACGCAATTGCTCCGACAATTCCGAGAAACAAGAGGTGTCGTTTCGAGATACCTGCAACGAGTGACATACCGAACCAGATCATAAAGATAACCATTGCACTTCCGAAGTCTGGCTGCAAAAAGACGAGGACGAATGGGATGAGCGCATACATGCCTGAGATGACAATATGTTTGAAGTGGGCAATTTCTACGTGGCGGCGAGAAAAATATTTTGCCAGCATGAGAATCACAATAATTTTCATGAAGTCAGATGGCTGCAGCGAAAATCCTCCAAATGAAAACCAGCTTTGCGCGCCGTTTGAGGTGTGTCCGAGTATAAAGAGGATAACCAAAAGAAATGAGAAGAAAAGAAACAATCCGACAAGCACCGAAGTTCGCTTAAGAACGCGTACATCAAATTGTGAAGCGACAAAAAATACTACCAGTCCAATGAGAAGCCAGATCCCTTGCTTGATTGCAAGTTGATTATTCCCCTGAAATGATGTCATGGCAATGATACCCGCACCAACAATAGGAAGCGTCAGGACCGCCAAAAGCCAATCCGTTTCGCGAAAGGTTGTGATGATCTTACTGAACATGATTATCTGAAGCTGAGATTAAATACGTCGTAGCGAGGAATGAGTTCAGTTCGTACTACGTCTCCTTTGAATGGCTGTGGCCAAGTGAAAAATACTTCCGTGTTTCCCATTGGATTCAATCCTGGAATCGTTGTCTGCGATGCGGCTACGGCATTGTCTTCGTTATCATATGCAATTGCAATGACGACGATATCGCTAACTGCATATCGGTCTGATACATTGGAAACAGTTCCGGTAAGTTTTGGTTTTGTTGTTTCGTTTTCGAGAACGGGATTGCTTGGCACTACTCGGATCGTGCTGACGCGCGGATCAAGCGAGACCCACAGTGGATCAGCAGTGAATCGGAATTCAGCAAATCGTGGAACTCGTGTTCCCACCTGAATGCCTCCTTCGAAGATTGCTGATGCTCCGTTTGGCGCAATGTAAGCGACACCGCTTCGTTCAGTAATGAATTGGTGATCTTCATCGTAAATCTTAAATTGGTACGGAACGTTTCGTGCTGCTGCAGTAATGTTTGGGTTCTGGATGTATGCTACTGCGTTTGCAACGCTTGATGTAACGGGAAATACCCCGGACCATCGGACTACAACGTCAGCAGTTTGGAATCCGCAAATCTTTGCACAGCCTCCTCCGCAGTCAATACCAAGTTCGCTACCGTTTTGCTTATTGTCGAAACAGGTGGGCTCTTTGGTAAGCTTTGGAATGATAATAGCCGCCGCAATTACGAGGATAATTGCGATAAAGCCCATAACGACCAAAAGTTGTCGGCGAGCGCCCCATGAAAGTGCCATATAGGGCTATAATAGCAAAATCTGGGTGAAAAATACATCGAAATAAATATTTTATAATTTCTTTATTTCGTCATTTGACTGATTTACAACGCTTGCTACAATAGAGTTATTAGTGGCTTCGGCCTCCGAGAACCCCGCTTCACTGCGGGGTTCGATCGTTATATAGCCAGTAATTGACTTACCGATCAACAAGAATTCCTCTATTGAAATCATTCCTACTTTACGTAAAAGTCTCTTTGTACTTATAGCTTTTATTTGCGTTAAGGAAACCCATGATACTCCAGCGTCGTGAGTTATTTTTATATAATATGGATTCTTTTTCTCTTTTGAAGTAAGAGGTAAAACCCAGATCATTGCGCTGTTAAACTTTTTGAGGATGAGTATTGGGCGCTCATAATTTTCATGCTTACCATTGGTTTCAATTCCAATGTTCAATCCCAAAGAACACCACCAAACTTCCCTTTCATAAAAGAAGAGATCTCGCCGTTCATCCCGAGCATTTAGTTCTTTTTTTCTTTCATTCCATATATCAAAAGATTCTTCTATGATCATTTAAAAATGATACACATTTCATATGAAGGAAAACTAAAAAGCCGCGCCTATAGGCGCGGCTTTTGGGGAAAGTTTAAAGGCAACCAGAGCTTAGAATTTCTCTATTCTCCAAACATCTCTCCCTTCCCATTCGTAGTCTCGAATGATGAGATATTCTGCGCCTTCAGCGAAATATGTTTTAATTTGCTGATCAGCCCATTCTCTATTGTCAGGCAATCGAATACTTGTTGGTCTTGAATAATACAAAGTACCTGTTGCATCTAAATATCCTTTCGTTCCCTGCCAGACGTTATATGGCATGTATGTTTTATTTGGGAGAACGAGGTAAAGCTTGGGAGCTTTTATTTCTGTACCCAATGCTTTTGGAAATGTTTCAGATAACACAAGTGAAGTTGGTTTTACCAACGGCTTTTCGGTTTTTGTGCATGGTCCTGCTATTCTGTGACCTGCAACCCACGGACAGCCATCGATAATTGATTGCTGGTTTTCCTTACTCAAATCTTCAAAATCAGGCACTGTTGCTTCAGGAACTTTCGCATAATCTTCTTCTGAGCTCAAAACTGCTCCAGTTGGAAATCCGTCGTCTGTTCCGTTTACTGCAACAGGATCAGGTTTCAGCGCTGATGGCCACTGAGGAGTTTGTAGCGTGAGATAGTAAAAAAGCATAAACGCGAAACAGGTAATAACAATGAGTCCCGCGTAAAGAGCATTAATATATTTATGGAATGACATATCATATATAGTAACACTCGCTTACAAAAGGAAAAAGCCGCGCCTATAGGCGCGGCTTTTTATTCTTGTATTATTTCTGTGCAGTAAAGTACACCTTCCCTCCCTCCTTATTCGTCAAAACCAATTCTCCTTTGCTATCAATTGAGTAGTTAGTTGCGTAGTACACGGCATTACTGTATTCAGTTTCTTGTGAACCTTCGCAGAACATAAGCGTGCTCATGAACGGACCGAAACTGATTACACCATCTGATCCGATTTCATACGTTCCACCGAATCCGTTACAATCAGTCTTTCCTGTTACGTGAGCATCCTGTTCAAACTTAAGAGTGAAAATTCCCGGCTTCTTTGGCGTGACAACTGAACCGTCTTTGTTAACAGTCTTTGCCCAAACCCATGTGCTCGCCCGAACTTGATCAGCAGTTCCCGGTGCTTCGCTGCCCGCAGGAAGTTTTCCTTTTGGCTGTTCAGTCGTGCCAGAGAAGACAATGTTGTTGTCCTGATAAATAGTGACTTCATTGCCTTTATTCCAGAAAACAAATTTTTCATTAGCGTCCGCATATCGAGCGCCGGAACCAGATGGCGCCTGAGGCAATGTCATGTTACCGACAACATCGCTAGAGAATGCGACGTAATTGTCGCCGAATGTAGCGGTAACTTTTTCGCCGGAAGTGCTATAAAAAACTGCGGAATTAACTTGAGGATTTGGAGTTTCAGAAGGTAGTTCTCCTGCTGGTGACTGTGGTGCAGGAACTTGTTTGCCGGCATAGATAATCCAGCCAAACAAAGCTGCGGCGGCGACTAAGATAATTATGCTCCAAGTTGTTCGTGTATTCATATATATATAAGATGCTTAGCTAGTAATGTCTATTAATTTTACCATGGAAGCACAAAGGCTCCATACTATATATATAGTGACGGAGCCTGAGGGGTTTTCTTACAACAGATTATGTTCTCTTTCGCAAAAATTCCGTTCGCAGAATAATTCCCTTCATGTCTTCGTAGCGACATTCAATCTCATCAACATCTCCAGTGAGTTTGATGTTCTTGATTACCGTTCCCTTTCGGATAGTGAGTTTTGTACCGCCAACTTTGAGGTCTTTGATAACTGAAACCTCATCACCTGAAGTGAGTGGAGTTCCTTGAGAGTCAGCGCATATTTCGATTTCGTCTTCTTGGTCTTCGTGGGACATATAGCTTTAGATTATTAGTAACTAAGATTATTAGTCTCCATATATAAATTCTCCACCTTATTTCTCGCCCATGGAGTTTTACGCAAAAACTTAAGGCTAGATTTAATACTCGGATCTACTGCAAAACAATTTATATGGATACGAGAGCTCATCTCTTCCCAACCGTAGTGATCGACAAGAGACTTGAGGATAAATTCAAGAGTGAGGCCGTGGAGAGGGTTGTTGGGTTGGGTGGGCATGAAGGGTTTTTAACACAATTAACTTCTAATCAGGTTTTTGGAATACAAATAAATGTTCATGCATAATCAAAAGAAAGTTTGCCTCTTTTGATTTATTAACCCAAAATCCCGTTGCTTTACAATTAAACTGTCGTTTAATGATATCTTCTTTTAATAGAAACCCTTTATCAAGGAATTTCTGCATCACCTTAAAGGCCAGTGGCTGATACATTTTATTTCTCCGAGTATCTCCAATCAAGATCGCACAAAATTTTCCAGGTTTTAATACTCGATATAACTCACCAGCAATTTTCCCTATTTCGTCTGCAAATGCATCAATGTTGTGAATACCTGAAATATCCTCGGGGATTTCCCCGTCACTGTATTTAATTATATCTGCGTATGGCGGATGTGTCAGAATAAAATCAATACTATTTGGTGCTGCCTTTTTCAAATCACGAGCGTCTCGTTTTAACACTTTTTGCCATGACTTGTTGGGAACTTTAAACTTCAAAGATTCCTTAGTTCGTTCAAGTGCAACATCATTCACATCAGAACAAATAATATTTCGGTTTAAAATCTTTGCTTCAATAGCAGTCGTTCCACCACCAATCATAGGATCGAGCAAAATATCACCTTCTTTTGAATACCTCAAAATCAAATTCCGAACAACTTCCGGTGCCCAATTCCCCCGCCAATCAGATTTATGAGTCGCCCAGTTTCCCCTACGAGGAAAAGCCCAGACGGTGGTGCATTCTAGGTCGAATTCCTCTGGGTGAAGTTTTGAAACTTGATTATTCATTACTGTTTAATAGCCGTTCTCTATTCTACTTTTTGTTGAACGGAGTCTAATAATTAATGACAGATTTAATTTCTCTGAAATAATAAAACAAAAACTACACAATCTCTTGGAATCAAAGTTTGTAAGTAGCCAGAGATTATTATTGAGTTTTTTGCGTAGTTTTCTTTCCTCGTCGTCTAT
>JACCDG010389540.1_pt1 | contig 26375 bp, 25 predicted proteins | sample 7442471 | NCBI WGS metagenome assembly JACCDG01 (sample SAMN15323444, study PRJNA562643) | freshwater metagenome | isolation source: river surface water | place: USA:Blue River Watershed | collected 2017-08-17 | reverse complement strand
GTTTGGCTCCTGTTTCCGCAAAGGAAACAAAGACGTGGTAAAGAGGAGCCATCATGAACCAGGAAAAGAAGAAGCGGATTCACCGAAGTCCAGAAGTGATTGTGGAATTGATTTTGGAAGCGGAGAGACTCGGCAATGCGGCCGAAGTCTGTCGTCGAGAAGGGATCAATCCGGTACAATTTTATCGTTGGAAGGATCGCTTCAAAAAAGGTGCGATCGAAGGCATCAAGTCGACCACTCGTCGAGGTCGAAGGAGCGCAGAGAGCCCCGAGGTGATCGAAAGTCGACGCGAGATCGAGAGATTGAAGACAGCCCTCATCGAGAGCTCAATCGAGCTACAGTTACTGAAAAAAAGCGTGAGCTCGGGCTTCACGGAAACTTAAAGGGTCGGCATCTTTCAAAGCCTATTCGGCAGCAGCTTTTATTTTGGATCGATTTCTGGCGGAAAGAAGGCCACAGCCTTCAAAAGATTTGCCAGATTCTAGAATTGAATCCCCGAGCTGTGATTCGTCAATCTCATCACGGAGGAGGCGGAGGTCATAATCGAGTTCTTCCGCAGGAAGTCTTAAAAGTCACAGCTCATGCTCGTGACAATCCTCAGGCGAGCTGTCGAAGAGTTGCCTATGATTTGGAGCGAGACGGCACTCTTTTCATAGGGAAAACAAAAGTCGCCGAGATCATGAAGGAACATGAACTCAATCGACCTAAGCTTACGTTTGGATTCAAGAAGACAGTGATACCACCTGCCGACATGCTTCAGCATGAGCCGTGGAGAATCAATCTGGTATGGGGAATGGATTGGACCTGGGTCCGAGTTGGAAATATTTTCATGTTTTTAATTATTGTCGTGGATTGGTATTCCCGAAAGATCATTGCCTGGGGATTCTACAAACAGATCACTCAGTGTGAGGTCGTGGCAACCATCACCGATGCAGTCGCTAAAGAAAAAATAGATCAATTGCCAATCGAAGAGATGAAGCCCCGCATTGTGGCCGATCACGGCAGTGCCAATACGTCGAAATTCACCCGACAGAATATTGAGGTGCAGGGACTCGATCTATGGCTGAGTGGCATTGGTCGGCCAACAGGCAATGCTCGAACTGAGAGAGCCATCGGCACTTTGAAGGAGGAAGAAATCAAACTACAAGATCACTACTTGAATGAGAAAGAAGCGAAGCAGCGTATTCATTTAAAGATCTGGGATTACAATCATCGCCGTCCTCATTCTGGCAACGGGGGTTTTGCTCCGGCCTATATTCATCAGTGGGGCAGAAAAATTCCCATGGAGCAAAGAAAAAAGAATCGACAAGAGTCGGAAAACAAGAGAAGAGAATCATGGAAACAGAATCAAACGTCTGCAGAAAACATAACTTCCTAAACGACCACTTTCAGGTCACCCCCGCCCGGACAGGACAGTGTACACGCAGCCTTATCAGATTAGATCCTCACTGCAGCCCGGCAAATATTTTATAAAAAGCATCTCCGTGCAAAATGAAGCAGAATTAAAATCTTTGGAATGGAAGAATCACCAGTCATTTGAAGTCATAGCGGGAAAAAGTCCCACCACCTCTTCACTCAACATCGAATCTCTGGAGTTTTCACCAAAACTTATTCAAGGTGGCGGAACTATCACCGCACGTTTTGTTTTTAGATCAGAAATTGTACCCCTTGGAGTGAACGCCTTGTTAACGGGCCCACTCGATTACCTAGAGTCTATTAGTATCGATAGGTTCACGAAGCAGGGCGAAAACACCTGGCGCATGGAGAATACCATCCAGATTTCGGAGTGGTTACCATCTGGTACTTATCAGCTCAGTAATTTAATTGCCTATCACGAAAATGTTTTTGCGACCTATGATGGGAAGCCCCTTATAGTTGAAGTAAAAAATGCGAAAGTGGCAGACAAACCCGTGATACTCGAAACAATTCTTGAACCAGAAGCTGGAAAGAGAAGTGCAATGACAACATTTCGCGTCCGCATTCGATCTGCCGCTCCCGTGAACCTTCTTACAGCCGATTATGAAACACCAAGAACCTCTGGCGCAACTATGTATGGATATAAAATTACGTCTTTAGGAAACGATGAATGGGAAGCTGTAGGGGGTGCTTATATTTTTGCTAATTCGCCAGAAGGGACTTATAACATTAAAAATATGAAAGTTCGAAACGAAGGCAACATCATTTCCGACGCCGTTGGCCCTATTGTTTTTAAGGTGGAAAAATAACTGCGTGCCGAACTCAAAGATTTCTTAGATTTATCTGCGAAAGAACCGATTCGCATTCAACGACGAGCAGGAGATAGTTTTGTTCTGATGGCCGAATCAAAATATTCAGAGATGAAGGAAGAAATCGTTTCTCTTCAACGGAGACTTCTTGGAATGGCTGAAGTAGTCGCTGGTAAAATCGAAGAGTACGAACTCGGCACAAAATCTCGACTTGATCGTTTTAATAAAAAGCATACTAAGAGGTAATGTCGTCCACATTTTATCTTTCCAAAAAAATAATCTCAAAGCGCTCACTGAAATTGAGGATTTTGTTTTTGAGTCATCGGATAACTCTGTCATCGCTGTAGAGAAATTTCTTGATGCTCATGATGGCGCTATGGACTTCGTAGCGCAAAATTCGAATACTGCTGCCATTCATCCGCAAACTGGAGATCAATCTTGGATTTTTGGAGATGGGCGATATCGGATCTTTCTCAAAGTCGTCACTCAAAATACGGGAATGATAATTTATTTAACCCACATCATTGATAATCGGAAGGCCAACCTCGATATTTATCCTAGCAATTCGCTGCGACTTATGAGGTCGACTAGCACTCATGGAGGGCAGCCATTTTGTAGTCCTACAAATTATTCACTTTAGCGGTGATCAAAATTCGTTCAAAGAAGTGACGACCATCCTTTTGTTGCATAAGAGGCGTCGTAACCTGTTGAAAATTTCCGACAAGACGATTCATAAAAACCAATGATGGGCTAGAGCTTCCATCCAAAAATACCAAAGCTTGTGGGTAAAAATCTATTTCCCCGCCGTTACGAACATTCATACTTCCACCCAATCGAATATTCGCGATTGATTTCACCGAAAGATCGTCCTCACGCAAATTAGTTTTACAGAATACGTCCGGTGAATTCGCGTGAACATTTTCTGAATAAACAGCAAAATCGACTGACTTGTTGCAAACAACTTTGCTTTCAGTAGTGAAAGTTCCGTCGCTTTTTTGAATCGACCACTCTGTAGTTACAGAAAAGGTAACCGGCACCGAACGTAGAGGTTCAATATTCTCACTTGGTGTTGCTTGAATTAATCCCGTTAGAAAAAGCGTAATAAACATTTGAATCTCCCTTCAAAGAATTAACGTTACTGTCCGTCAAGGTACCCTCGATGTGCATTTTTTGGAATATTTAAGTGAGGGCGACCCCTGCGGGAGAACAATTTCAGGACCAACCGCCCCTCGCCTCTACGAAGTTGGGGACATACTCGGCCACATCGTTTACACTTTAAGACATATCAATTTTCAGAGGGGGAGAAAGTCCAAGTATTTCAAAGTGCGGCGAAGAGGTCCCTGAATTTCAACTAAATTTTGGACTCCACCCTTGAAAATTCGAGTCGATTCGGGGCGATCGCCTTGGTATATAACTTGCAAATTAATCCAAGTGCAGATGATCAATATGAGAGCGATTTACTCGATTTTTATTCTTTCACTGTGGATTCTCTCGTTTGCGGCGAATAATCGCGAGGCAGATGCGGCCTCTTTTGATAATTTTGTAATTTCGAACTTTCCAACAAATACTCCCAGAGATACTCGACAAGTGTTTCCTCGAAACAAGTTTGCGAACGAAGGCGAGATCTATGTGCGGCCTCAGACACCAGGAGCTAATCAGACCTCCCCCATCAAACTATCAGATCCCAATTTAAGTTCGAAAGATCTTCTTCACGTGAAGATAGTTCTCGCCGACGAAGACACGGTGAAGAAGGCTTCTGACGTTATAAGAACTAAACTCGGCTTGGCTGTTTTAGGTGAGTTAGACGGCTACGAAAACCCTGAAAAAGGCCGCCGCGCACTTTATTTTATCGCCAGTAATCGCTCGGGTCAGTCGTATAAAATTGAGGTAGTCGATCGCCGAACTGACCGATTGAATGCTTGGATCGATCTGGTTTCACTCCATGACCTGAAAGGCGAATTTTCTACCTATATTACTGAAGTGAGTGAGGCAATTCGGAGTCGCATTCCCATTCCAAAGCCCCCCGAAGACCTTCCTCATCATCTCGAATTCTCAGCGAACTACCTAAAGCCTGAAGTTGACCTCACGGGGGACCCAAAAAAAACATTCGAGGAAATGCTCTTCAATCATCGGCAAATCTCTTACACAATTGTTCAAATGATTAGGGACAACCTACAGAAAGGCCCCGGCAATCCGACAGCTCTGAAAATGGCTGAAGAAAGCCTCAATCAAAAGATAGCTCAGATTCAAAATATGGTTCACGCAAGTGAACAGCGCTTATCTACATCACAAAGACCAGAAATCTTCGAAATTCATTATCTTCGTCAAATGCTTTCTGAACTTCAATTCTTAAAAGAATATTTGCGAGCGGGTTTGCAACTTTTCAAAAATCCAAAGCTCGCAGTTTATTCAATGTCAGAAAAAATAACTTCTGTGGATTTTCAAAAAATCGACAGACTTTTTCCGCCTTCCGAAAATCGAATCTTTCTTCCAGACCTTGATGCCAACCCAGATTTCTCTCGAGAACAACTCCTTTCAGTTCAAGCGCAAATTACCTCCGCAAGGTCTACCTTCCAGCTGCCAAGCGTGAGTGAGTTTTTGATCTATCAAGAAATGCATCGGCTAAATCCGACGGGATACAAAGAAGATTTTCAGAATTACCTTGCACAGAAAGCCTCACCCGAAACGACCCTGATACAAGTCGTAGCGAAGGGGGCTTCTGCTCCGGCGAGCGAACAAGATTCATTCGATGTTCCAATTACAGTCTCAGGTGTTTCGCAAACTTTGAATTTTCACACCTTATCGGAATCTAAAACTGGGCCCGTAAAAGAAATTTTAGAAAAGTATGCTCGTCAAAATATCAGGAATCTTGAACGTCTGATAACTGACGATCTTCATCAACAACTTGCCAGCCACAAAAAAAAGGCGGCGGAATTAAGAACACAGATTATTGCGGTGCGAGACGAAGGCAGAATTGAAGAAGCAAAGAAAAAAATTCATGAGCTAGAAATTTACGAAGCCAATATCGCAAGAACCCTCAATTTGCTGGCGCCCTTAGAGGGAAAGCTTTTTGTAATGGCTGTTAGGCCAGAAGGGCCCGGGCTCACATTGGATTATCTGGGTCCACAAGGCAACGGAACTGGAGTCGAAAAGGGCCAATTATGGATTAAAGAATTTCCGCGAGAAGAATTGGAGAAACTACAAGTCACCGTAGACGAGGGTGATTTAATACAAGATAAATTTCCGCTCACAATCAGCTCTGGCTTATGGGTTCTCACGCGAGACAGAAAACTTTATGTCTTTAAAGAAGGTGACCCACGAATCAAGCATGTCTCAACAGGGCTAGATATCGCCGGAAGTGGAACGATCGGTGCGAATAATGGAAAAATTACTTACTCAAGTGGTAACGACTACGGCTTCGACAACGGAATCGGTCATTATCGAACAGATCAATTTTTTCTCTATCAAGCTATTGAAGCGATAGAACAAATGGGCGCCTCGATCCCCGAGCAACTGGTCCGACTAAGATTTCCAAAATCTGATGATGAATTGAGCAGAAGGCGAAGGACTCTGCAAGTGCCTTCCAAGAGATTTGACCAAATATGCAGTTTAGCGCTGAGCCGACTCGCAGAGCAGAAATTATAGAATATTATTTTAGGCAAATGCAGCGTTCATCGGCTCTAGAAGCGCATTGGAATTGTCTTTTCAAATAAAAATAAATATGCAAGACCAGGCCTAAGCTCAGCGGTAGCTCTAAAGGATATTTCTAAAAGGGTATTGTTTTTAAAAAGCTGTGGACTCACATTTTTCATAAACTGAGGAGATAATTATGCTTAGAAAATATGGATTTTTGTTTTTATTCTTGGCGACGACTTCTATACAAGCTGAAGTTCATTTAGGCCCCTTTCCCTGGGATATTCAAGAAGGCTTAAAAACTTATCACCATATGTCGATAGACAACTGGCATCCCGAATTTCCTCCCGAGTATCGAGATCCACGCAAGATCCTCCGGTTGATTGCGGCTCTCAGATATACCGACCGATACGAGAACCTCCGTGTCAACTGGATTCAAAACCTGCCAGATCTGTTCAGCACATTTGACACGGCACTCGATCAAATGCCTCCAACGACTAATGACTATCAAGCGGCCATCAAAGAGATAATTGAATTTGTTTTCGATTCAATAAAACAAACAACAGAGGAGAGCTCCTTAGACGGAGGCATAAATATAATTTTGGAAATAATACGTTCCAACTCGGCTCGTCAGTTAGATGGCAAACCCCTTGACCTAGCATTTCGAATTGAAACGCTATCAATGATTCTAGAATATGCGGGAAACACCTTCGCAACTTTACTAGCTTCAGAAACTCTGGACGACGCGGCCATCGCTGCCGCAGAGGCATATTCCAAACTTTTCGAAGAACTTGCCGATGCCTATACTTCTCTGATCGCTCTCCCGAACTCGACAGAAGGATCCGTCTCGCCTTTGCTCGATCGCCACCGACACTTGGTAGATGCCATCCGTTTTCACCCCCGAGCAACCCCAGGATCCATAACAAGACTTAACCGAAGTATATTGAAAATGGGCAAGACCGGTTGTCAGCTCAACTTCATGCGACTAGCAGGCCTAGCGGCCAGAAACTGAATTCGTTAGATCGTAACAGATTAAGGCTCCCCAGGTGTGGCTTTCTATATCGTCTTTCATCGAATTAAAGACAGGCGTGAGAAACCGAGCTCCCTGCTTTAAGTGAAAGCTTAGCGCAGGGTCGCGCCATCTGCCATTGATGACTGATCTTATGTACTCATGAATATCTGCTGCAGGATGTTCACGCATAAAGCCTCTAAATCCGTTGAGACGAGTCAGCCCATAAATTTTTGAAACATTCATTTTTCGAGCGAAATCAATAGCCGACTGCACCAAGACGGCACCAATATTTCTTCTGCGACTCTGCCCATCTTTCGAAATACGAGTCGTAAGATTGATCATAAACAAAACGTCGCCCTGAGGATCATGGCTACTCGAAATAAATCCGTCCCCACTGAGAACGCCCCAATGATCAGAATCTCCAGTGTGAGATTCCAGTGACTCATAAATTCTCTGCTCTTTTAATCGTTGAGTATTCAGAAAGCCGACAACTTTTTGAGTTGAATCCATCGCTAGCAGCTGCCCTTCTGGAAAGATCTCTGTTCGAGATATTAGCTTTCCAGCCGTAGCGGCGAGTTCCTGCCAGGCCTCGTTCTCTACTATCAAAAGCTCTGCAAGATCGCCTAGAGAAACAGGACGGACAACGAACTGCGTAAGATCGCGCAGATCCTCGGCACAATCAGCCGCCGCAAAGAGACTTCCTGCGACGGCTAGCAATGAACAGAAGAAACAGAATGTCCGGACGGCCCTCATGATTGGGGAGCAATCTAATTTGAAATGAATGATTAGATAATCTATACTTATTATACATGAGGTTAAGTAATGCTTAACAATCTGCCTGATTTAAATCGCTTGGGAGTATTCCACGTGGTTTTTGCTGAAAGAGGCATCACTAAAGCCGCAGAGAAACTACATATCACTCGCTCAGCAGTGAGTCAGAGCATTAAGTTGTTGGAAGAAGAACTCGACGAAGAGCTGTTCGTCAGACGGGGACGAAATTTGTTTCCAACCGTGTATGCTCAGGGACTATTTGCAATCATCGACACGACAATTACCAGCCTCAAGGAGAGAAACAAGGTTCGAGCGAGCTCAAAAGGCCAGATCGTCGGGCAGTTACGCATCAGTTCTCCTCCTCTGTTCGCATCGAGATTTCTTATTCCCGCTATCGCAGAATTCCATTCGAAATATCCTGGAATTCGATTTGAAATGATGAATTTACCTATCTCACATCTCATAGAATCTCTAGAGCAAGATAAAATCGACTTCGCAATCATCGACAGCATTGAAGTCTTCTTAGGCAAGCGCTCGATTATCCAAGAAAAGCATTTACTCTCCGAACATGAGATCATGGTCTGCACGAAAGAATATCTGAAGAAAATATCCAAAACAAATGAGGCGAGTTATCAGGAGTTAGTTCGAGCCAATTTTGTTTGCTACGATTTTAAAGGAAGTGACGCAAAGCTGTGGTTCAAGCTGATATTTAAGAAAATTCCAGATCAGATCTCTGTTTCACTCAGCGGAGCGACGGTTTTTGATATCGTAAGTGCCGTGAGAGCGGGACTAGGCTTTGGATTAATTCCGTCGCACATGATTGAAAAAGAAATTCAGAAAGGAACCTTGGTACCGCTATTTCCAAATCGAACACATATTCAAAATAAGTTGGACCTTATTCAACTCAAGTCAAAAAAAGAGCCGTCACATCTGCGTCTTTTTGTTGAACATCTCATCTCACATCTAAAAAAATAATCGAATCGCATTACGTTAGAGAGTTACAAGCACAGCTGTTATGCCATCACGGCCGAGATTCGGGCCTTCCAGTTTTTGCAAATTCTTCAGCATAAACCGCTGGAATATAAGTGAGAACCTCAGCCAAAATTCTTTCAGGTCCCCCGCCGTTCAGTGCCTGTCTGTCAAAATATTCTCGATCAAACTGTGTGTACTCCAAAGCGAACCCCAACCCCCTATCCTTTACCATGAATATTCCATCAGGAATGAGTGCGGATTTGGTTGGATCCACCGGAATCAAGCTAATCTCTAGATCGTCGTTCACAAACATTCCTTCTCGAATGCCCACATTTCTTCTCACTTCGCCCGTCGCAATCCAAAATGGCGCACGAATTCTTGTCGCCACTTCTGTAGGCCGCAACAAACCTCGATGTTTCTCGCGACTTTTTTCCAAAACAACACGCTGGTGCTCCTTCCAGCCCGCCAATGGGTCTGGCGCATCAGCTGGTCGTTTAAGCGCTATCTCCCAAGCCAGATATCCAGCCTCTCTCCTTCGACGAGAATCTCGCAATTCCATCGCACGCAAGTCGTGCGCCAAGCGCAATGCAGGATCGAGCTGGTTACCATCGTAGTCATAGCTCACTGGTGCACCCGGAATATATAAACCGTCTGCATCACGCCGCACCTCAACTCCCATGAGATTAAGCACGCGCTCACAAATGTCGGAAGCTGACGAAACGGATGGAAGACTTAAGCCCAGGACAACGAAGAAAGATTGCATAAATTTTTTCATATTCTAAGGGCGGACCCCAGAAGTTTTGACATGCAAAATCAACAATAACGATTTAATGTCAAAAATCTCGATGGAAGCCATTAACAATCAATATCTTATCGAAGTGCTCACGGTTGGTTTAATCCTCAGCGTTGATTCATTTTCCGCCGCAATTGCTATGGGCCATCGACCCTTTTCAAGAATTGATGCCCTGCGATTCGCGATTGCTTCTGGTGGGGCAGAGGCCCTTGTTGCCCTGGCTGGCAGCATCGCAGGCAGTCAGATTATTCGTCGATTTGAAGCAGTTGACCATTGGATCGCATTTTTTTTGCTCACCGGCGTAGCGATTCATATGGCTTATGAAGGAATGTCCGATATGACGAGAAAAGAAATTCGTGAAGAGAAATTAAATTTCCACAGCTTCACCAAGGTGCTCATTGTCTCTTTTGCAACAAGTCTCGATGCGCTTGGAGTTGGAATCGGCCTCGGCATTTCTAGCAAACCGATCACTCCCTTTATTTTTTCTATTGGATTTTGGGCTTTCATGACCACACTCATGGGTCTCTACCTCGCAAAAAAACTCTCGCAAAAATTTGGCCCCGTGATGAATTTGGTCGGGGCTGCAGTTCTCGAAATTGTCGCATTCCAAATGCTGAAGATCTAAGGCATTCAATTTTTCGGAAGCGGAAAATCGTAAACTGCAAGACCGCCGCCCATTCCATCGCGCGTAGCGCTTACAACAATATTTCCTTGCTTCGAGTTGTAGCCTTTCGGCAAATCACAAATGAACCTGTCTTTCTTCGGGCGACACATCAACGTTTTTTCTTCCGTTCCCTGTTTCAGGCTCACCTTCACAGATGAATTTGCAACCTGTGGATGCTTAAAATCAAAATCCAAGAGATAGATCTCAAGATATTTCTGTTTCATGACGAGCTCGGTGTGAAAGCCCCCAGGCATTCGAATGAACCCACCATGCGGGCCCGGCTTATCTTCGTTGTGAGCAAAAACTACGGCCGAACTGAAACCAATCAACACGAGCATTACCAAAAATTTCATAAATCCACTCCTGAGAAAAGCGTACGCTCATCACAAAAAAAAATCACCCTCGTGTAGACTGTAAAGACACGAATATAGGCGGGGCGGGATCAACAACGAGAGCTTCCAAAGCCGCGGAGCAGACACGATGAGCTTCAGGTGCAGTAGAATGATCCCCCAAGCGACTAAGTACCCAAAGGAGTCTCTGGCGAACAATCTTGTTCAGCTGAAATAGCTCACTATACAATTCCGAATGGCCAGAGATCTCAGGATACCGTTGCCCAATCGAGTCTTCCAATTCCGATGCAGTATTGATGATACTTAATACCATCCATGCAGAAAACTGTTCGGCCGTACTTATTTCTAAAAGGCTTCTTAAAATCTGACTTAGACTCGTTAAATATATTGTCTCATCATAGCCATCCCAATTTTTAAAATTCACGCTGGGATATGCCAAGTAATTAAAAAATCGATCTATCAATATACTGCCCCCGTCAAGCAGTCCACCCTGTCGACGCATCCCCCCTGCCGCCCGAGATTGCATATCAAAATGCTTGGCGCTTTTTATAAAATCGATAATCGCAGATTTTGCATGACTAGCGAGTTCAGGATTCTTTGCTCCAAGCAACACAAGCGGAGCTGCCCCTACGCGTAGAATATCGGTCACTCCGAGTTGAGTTGCCACAAATCGCGACGAAGCACTCCCATCGCCACCGTGCTGGCGAAAGATATTCGTGGCCGATAGTGAGATTCTGGAAAATGGCCGGCTCTCTATGACTTCGGACCATTCACCCACATCTGGCAGACAGGATTCCGACTCTCGAAGCGCCCTCTTCAGCCATTTCAGCCAAAAGTCCAAATAGTTTCCGAGATCCCAAGGCTTCTGAGTCGACCCAATGAGAGCCGGGGGAACAAACGACTCTTGCATCAAATGTATTCCAGCATCACCACCGGCCCCAACGGCTAACATCACAAACTCATGTGCATCAAAAATACCTAATGCATGTGCAAATTCCAGAAGTTGAGACTGCATTTTTTCGAGTGACTTATAGGTGGGTGATTGCTCCGAATCTATTCCTTTCGACGGCAATCGCTGCAGACACAAGATGAGTTGGGCCATGTCTTTATACGTATAAAAAATCTGTTCCATGAGGTGCTCGCGATCGGCCAGTGAAATCTTGCCCTGCTTTACCCAAGAGATAAGCTGAGGAACCCATTTCATTCGATCGATCGGCGAAATTTGGTAACTCTGAAATCGTTCCACCAGCCGGTCAATTTCAGAATCCTGCGCTTCGTTTAGTGCGGCCTCCGAAGAGTTCAATTGCAGAATCTCAAATTTCATTTCATTCCAGTTCTGCTCTCTTAAACTGGTCAGAATTTCTTCTGCCACAGCTGAATCAGTTTCAATCAGAAATACTCTCGTATAAAAAATATTCTGAGGCACAGACGCTCTGCCTTTAAATTGTGCATCTATAAGCCCCTTAATCTTCTCGATAACATCTGCCTCAGGATTCGTATCAGAACCAAGAAAATGAGCCTCAGTGTCCCAGCAGAGAATCAGAGATTTATCGGCTGCTGTCGCCCGATCAAAAACAGGCAAGAAGCTCAGTGCGAGAAAAACGAACAATAACATGCGAAAAAAATTGAGTGGCATGGGTGATTCCTTAGCTTGCATATAGATTGAAATCAATATGGCCAAGAGCGATACTAAAACTCTAACTAAGGCTCCGTAACCACACTGGAATATGCTATAAATTCAAATGGATATGCCAAACTCTCGTTTTTTTAGAACCCGCGACAATCTCAAAGTTCCCAGATTTTTCTATGGCACAGCTTGGAAAGAAGGCCGAACTGAAGAGCTCTCCCGACTCGCGGTCGAAGCCGGCTTTCTTGCGATCGATACGGCCAATCAAAGAAAACACTACTACGAAGAAGGAGTTGGCAAGGCGCTCATGCAAATTCTGCAGTCTGGTACGAAAAAGCGAGAAGATCTTTTTATACAAACAAAATTTACATTTGCGGCAGGTCAGGATCATCGAAAGCCCTATGACGAGAAGGCCCCTTATCGAACCCAGGTTCAGCAATCCTATGAGAAATCGTTAATACACCTGGGTCTCGACTCTATCGATTCATATATTCTTCACGGGCCCTTCACTGGCTACGGGCTCACCCCGGAAGACTGGGAGGCCTGGGGTGCAATTGAAGATCTGTATTCGAAAGGCAAGGTGAAATCGATCGGGGTCTCGAATTTCAATCTGCCGCAACTGCAAGAGCTCCACGAAAAAGCGCGGATCAAACCACACTTTATTCAGAATCGATGCTTCGCTGCATGGGAATGGGACCGTGACATCCGGGAATTTTGTTCAAAAAACTCAATTTGTTATCAAGGCTTCTCATTGCTGACTGCGAATCTAAAAGAGCTGTCTGGTCCCAAAATATTAATCATTGCTCAACGACACAAAAAGACGATTCCTCAGATCGTGTTTAGATTTTGTTTCCAGATGAACATGATCGTTCTGACTGGCACGACAAATCTCGAGCATATGAAATCTGATCTTGAAATTGATAGCTTCGAGCTCAACTCAGAAGAATTACTAGCCATCGAACGAGGTCTCTAACATAGTGGGCAAGCGATGGCAGACTACAGATTGAGAAATTTGGGACGGAGGCTCACCCTCAGCATTTGTTTGGCGATGGGCACTTGCACCGCGGCGCATGGATCATGGTTCGATCGCATGAAACTGATCGCCGGAAAATGCAGGCTGTTGATCGCCAGAGTCGCGCCTCCAAATCAGCCAGACTCACGAGTTTTCGAGTCCCATTCAAACACCCGGGCACATACCCCGATCGGTGTCCAATCACGTGCCACTCCACGGCATTTAGAAATTTGGAGGAATAGTCTTGAAAAATTAATCCACTCAAGACTCTCCCTTTTTAAGACTGAATTTCGTGATGAAATTTCTGATGATGATGCGTCCGCTATACTTCACAGAGTATACATACAACTTTTTGAAGATTATTCGAGATCGATAGAGAGCCAGGAAATCAGCGCCATTTTCAACTTGAGAAAGCTGAAGGCGTGGATGGCGATACTTGGCCATCGCTTTACCGGCGATCGACAGACGAAATTGACCATCATTCGAGGCAGCTCTGGAATCAGCACTGTGACCGGCGAAGCAGGAAGTTTAATAGGGCTCACCATTGATGGCAAATTGCGACCAGATCAAGTCTCAGCAGGCCTCGGGAATTTAATTGCGGACGTCAATAAAATGAGAGGCTCAACACTAGTGGAATCACTGGGACGGCTGAGATATGATTTCGAAATGATCCATCCCTTTATGGATTTTCCAAAGACGATCACCTTCTTGATGCTTGATTTTTGTCTTTTGAGAATGGGAAAAAACCCGCCCCTATCCGGCATTGGGGAGCCGAAAGTTCTTCTCTACTATTCAGACTTATGATTTCAGAACTATGATTCATGAGCTGAATTTTAGACCATCGTCATTTGTGTTCAACAAGCTCACGACTGATTCTCACTGAGTAGAAAGATCCATTCGGAAATCTCGCGATCCCGCGATAAATTCTTTTTGATGGATCTAGCGTCAAATCTCCGATGCCGATCTTCGTCTTCTTTAAGCCACTGACTCCCCCGTAATCGTCATCAACTAGTTCCACGTCAAAGCAAAGATCCATCACACGACGCTGAACATCGCGATCGTCAAGTTCACGCTGTTTTGCATTTAAACTGAGAGCGCCATACCTTGAAATATGATTGCCTATCGCCGATAATGGGTTCTGCAATCTCCGATGTCGCGAAACAGACACTGTGCCGTTCACATACTGCGTACCAGATTCTGAAGTACGATAGATCCAATATCCGTGAGCAATTTTTATTGCGGATAATTCTAAAGTACGGTCCGGAAGATCAATCACAATTCTTGGAGAAGCCGCGGGATCAAACGCTGGCGCATCAAAGGCAGGAATCACAGGTAAAGACCAAATATTTGAAAAACCTCCCACTGCTAATGCTTCCATGATTTCGTCAATAACCGCCGGTGGGGCCTGCAATCGCGCCTCAATCTCTTGGTGGATGAAATCGATCACCGCTCTTGAACCAGAAGTGAACTCTTCGTTGTACAAATCTTCCAAAAACTGATGACGAATCCAAGGATGAGCGACTCTCATTTTCTTGTAGAACTCGTAAACAGCGAGATTTCCATAAATTTCCGTCACAACCTCTTCAATTAAATCATCTGGATTCGCACCCATATCTTCAGCAAATTCGCTGAGCGCCTCCAGATTTCCTTTGTCTCTCATCACTTCGACGAACAAGTATTTCAGGATCGGCAGGGATTCAGCCACCAAATGTGCTGCCGCCAACGCATAAACACCATAAACAAATGACAAATAAGGATGTTGTTCAAAGCTAAAGACATTGAACAAAAATAGTGCAGACTTACTTCCAGCTGAACGACGAACAAGGTTGATATAGTCAGAAACCCTGCCATCCGAATCGAACGACTCCGCCTTGGGAATCACTCCTATCTCCAGACCTCGAGCCTTCAAAAAGTGCTCCCACTGAACAATATTAGGCCAATGCATTCTTGCGAACGAAAAAGGGTTTGAATCTTTCTCTCCTTGAGATCGAAGCAAAGCTCCGTAAGTATTAGTCCACGTGGTTATCGCCAAAGCAATGTCCCCACGGGGACCAGCATAATTGACGAGTTGTGAAGGCTGGGGCGGAACAAAGGCAGCAAGCACCTCTTCGCAGTTCGCACGAACACGAGGGCGTTCTGAGGAAGCAACAACCACCAGATCACAAGCAAGAACGGACAGGAAGACCGTCCAAAGGAATCTCAGAAACGACATCCAAAGACTGTTGAACTGAAACAGCATTTTCGTGTCACTAACATGGCGATATGCATATGGCAATTGCCATAGACCCACTCCACCATCCCCATACGGTTGCAAAAATTGGAAAATGCGCTAATTGTGAATGGCATCCTCAAAACTCAATTAAGGAGTAGTTATGATTCGTGTCATGAAAAAGCTTTTTGTATGCTTATCCTTTTCGGCTCTGGCCGCTTGCGGCACATCGAAAGAGGAACCAGCCTCATCTAATCCAGCTCAACCAACCCAAGCGCCCAAATCTGCGATTCCTGTTGTCGCGACTACACTAAATGGCATTTTTAAATTTGAGGATCGCACATGCTCAAGCGGCACCCCTCGACACCCACTTGAACAGGTACGCTATATCTACGAATTGGCGATCGACGGTGGACTTCTCACAGCTCGATATAGACTTCCAGCGTCGACCTGCGTCGTTACGAAATCGGCTGGGATCGATCTAGTGACGGCTGACCGTATTGACACCAAAGGTGGCAAAAGAACTTGCGAAAACTGTAAACCAGAAGAGTGCTCCCCCTCAGAAAACAAGAATGATCTCAGCTCCGTCAAATACCAGTTTAATGGGACAATTCTTCAACTTTTTAATCCGAGCAAAAATCTTTGTTCGGATAAAGATGGAACTTTATCGATGAACTACCGAAAGAGCTGATCGAGCCGCCGCCGCCTGTAACACCAAAATGAAAAAGGCCGTCCAGTAGGACAGCCCCTTTCATTCGCACTCGGAGCGATTCGAACGCCCGACCCCATGCTTCGTAGGCATGTGCTCTATCCAGCTGAGCTACGAGTGCATTCAAAAATCATTAAACAAGTCGAAGCGTTTGGGCAAGGTCAACGGGGGAATTCTTCTTTAATAAAGAGCTTCCAAAGCATTATATACGCTATCAGAGCTTCGGCAGTTGCCCAATTCAGCTGAGTGAAAGGACTATAAACCGAGTACGATCCCTTAACATCGCTAAATTCATGGTAAAGTCGGACCCGCGTAATCGCTTCCCCAAACTTAAATGGCGGAACATCTAAACCATCCAAGGCCACAGCCAACTCACCTGATGGCGAAACGGTTCCCAACATCCGCAACAAAAATTCTGAAGCGCCATCTTTGTATTCTTGTAAATGCTCAGATTTCGGGAACCATTCGAGCATATGAGCATGAGCCTGAGCCGAAACGATGAGCCCTAGCGACCATTGAGCAGAAAAATCTCGCCCAAATAAATGGACCAAATGACCAATATTGCGATCGTAAAATGCTTGAGTCACTTTGCCACCAGTCGTTGATTCATTGACTCTCAACAACTCTCCTGGGACAACCTCATCGCGTGCAAAAAAATAGGCCGGATTCAAATAGCCATCCAAATAAGGCGATTCATATCGAAGCATTCCAACATCGCGAACCAAAGTGCGCACAATTTTTAAGACCAATCGATAATCTTCTTCCGTCAATTGTTTGAGTCGATAGAAAAAAAGCCACAACAATGCCGTATCCGCACCGCGGCCATGTGGTTTTCGAAGGAAAGGGGCCTCACCACCACTGCGCAACTGCTCACGAATCACCCGGTACCCATTGTCAACGGCGCCAAGCAAAGCTGGTGCGCTGAGGCTCTCACGAATCAACACATTCGATCTTGCGATATACTCGGCAAACTTCGATGTTCCGTCTGCCTTCATAATTTCATCGACAATACGCTCGAGAGCCGCCGTCACAATTCCAACTCCAGACGTATAAACAGCATGCTCCTCTTCCCAGCTGTCCGTCGTTGTAAACCGCCAAAATTCCAAACGAACCATCAATGCTGCAAGACCGAAAAACGCCTCACGTTCATCATTCGTTAAATCACCGATCTTGACGATGCCGGCCTCAAAAGCATCCAAAACGGTATGAAGATAAAGCCCCCAAGCGTCTTTCTGTGCGGACCATGGAACTGAGGCATCTTCGAGTGTTTGAGGATCGAAAATAACGTGCGGAAGAGCTCCGTCACCTTCCGTCTGACTGATCGCGGGATTCACTAGGGCGCGACGAATTCTTGCCAATTGATTGGGCGTCGCCATCTGACGGATGCTGGCCATCGCCATTTTCCTGGCTTTTTCTGTGTCGCCAAGCTGAATGTAGGCTCGAACCCCTCGCGCATGATCCCGATGCCAGGCTTTCTTAGAATATGAACCTCTCGACGCCGCAACCATCACTCCAGTTTCCAATACTGGAATTTCGAAAGTCTTCTGATCCTGCAGAAGCTTATAAGACTGCCGAAGAAGTTCGGGCCCCATACCGAGTGAGGTCACCAGAGAAGCCAGCTCACGATTGTGAAACAGAATTTGCCGGGGCCCAACCTTGACTTCGACGGGTTGAGCATTGGGACGCGAAACCATAGTGCGAATATAATCTGAACATTTTGGCCCTGCGGCATTTAAGGTCGACAGAAGCGCCAGACTACCACAAAGAAAAGATAGAAATATCAAAGGCAGCATCTCCCCCACACAAATATTAAACCCACATAACCCAGACTAAATGCTAACGAATCAAAGTTTTCAAAGTCAAACTGAGGTCTCGAAAAATTGAATATATGAATCAGAACTAAAGAGAAGATAGCGATTGACCGTTGACTTTGAGCTCGCCATATTTTTGCTCCCAATGTCCATTCCACGCCGCCGATGAAATGCCCCCAAAGACGAAATAGTACGGATTGATCATCGTGCCGGAGGCAGCAAGAGGCGCGAAATAGTGTTCAATCTTTCCGTCCACCGTAATGTCCATGACCATTCCCACGGGGGCTCCAGATTTTCCAACGACCGTCTGACGCAAGCCCGTCGCGAAAGATTCAGGATCGATTTCAATCGAAGGTAGAAATGCCTTGTTAGCCACCATCATATTTCCCAAGGTTACCGAATCTACAGAAAATTTGGTTCCGCCCAAAACTTCCTCTGGCTTTATCTTAGGATTTTCTGTCATCCGACGAACCATTTCATTAATTCTATCTTTCTGTGAAGCGAGCCAACCGTTGATATTGTCTTCTTTCTTAAAGTAAGCATCGACGCAGAAATCGGAAAGATCCTGAAAATATTGGGTACACTTTTGCTTCACAACTGCACGTTTGCGATCAGGCTCCAGCCATTTCATTGGATCAAATTTTGTCAGGCCCATTACCAAGGTTGTTGTCTCAACCCCATCCGGACCCTTTGTCTTTGAAATTGAAGGGGCCGGAAAATCATCAAGAGTCGCATTCATCTCTCGCGCGGTGGCCATATGCAATTGATCAACCTGAAGTGCATGAGCATCCTGAAAAACATTTTCCACAGTCTTGACCCAATCGCTGCCACCGTGTTCTTGAGCGCGGCTGAGGACACATTTATGAAACTGCTCCGCGGTCATTTGCGCACGCAACGGCAAAACAGCAAAAAGTGAGAAAATGAGTCCCGATGAAAGTTGGCGAAATGACAGCATCTATCCCAAATTCATGCAAGAACCATGCAGGAATAAACAGCTCTCGCGTCCACGTCTGGGAGGTGTCTATGAAAAAAATAGGGGAGAGCTCATAGGCTCTCCCCTGGTCTTGATCTTGAACATGTTCCGCTAAAGAGGCTTAAGCGATCGTTTTAAGGGCCTCAAGGACCTCCTGGGTATGCCCGTCCACACTTACTCGCCTAAATGCTGCGACAATTTTTCCCTCACGATCGATAACGAAAGTCGATCGCTCTATTCCCCAACTTATGTTTCCATACATATTCTTCTCAACATAAACACCATAGGCCTGAGCAGTTTCTTTGGCCGCATCTGTCAAAAGCGAGAAATTAAGTTGGTATTTCTCGATAAATTTTTGATGGCTAGCTGAGTCATCGAAGCTGATGCCGAGAATTGTCGCCTCTTGACCGATAAAGTCTTGGTTATGATCTCGAAAGCTGCAGGCCTCTTTAGTGCAGCCGGGGGTGTCATCTTTTGGATAAAAATATACGACTACTTTTTTTCCTCGCAAAGCCGACAGAGTAACGGTCTCGCCCAACTGATTCGTCAACGAAAAGTCTGGCGCCATATCGCCCGCTGCCACACGTGGAGCCTGCGCGATCGGCGCAGTGACTGTGGCGATAAGTGGCTTTGCTGAAATAGCGGCCCGCTTCACTGCTAACTTTGCAACCGTCTTACGGACCGGAGCTTTTGTTTTCGCTTTTGTTTTTTTTGCAGCTTTCTTCGCGACTTTTTTGGCTTTTTTCTTTGCTGCGGCTTTGCGCTTCGGAAGTTTTGCTTTTTTCTTCGTGGTTAACTTTGTTTTTGTTTTGGTTTTGGTTTTTGATTTTCGTGCTGTTTGAGCCATAAATTTATCCTCACTTGCCCTTTTTCTATCTCATTTTTATCGTCATGACATGACAAAGTTGCGAGCTTCTTCAGTTCCCTACTCCTCAATTTCGCTGGATGGCCCCGCGGCTTGGGACTATGGCCAACGGCTTTTCAGCCGCGACTTGAGAAGACTGAGCGTCAACAGCTGCACGCTGACTCTCTTTTTGACAGCGGAAGGAAAAATTCAGAACATCTTTTGGACTGTCAAGAAACCTAGCGGCTTACGGCTCATCTGCGAAAGTCGGAACCAGACAGCCCTTCTAGCGACCATCGAGAAATATCACTTCTCAGAAAATTTTGAGGCCAAGGCTGAAGTAGAGATTTTTGCCTATTGGCGGCCTCATGATTCAAGCGCGGAAGGCCTAGATCAGAACGCTGACCAATACTTTGGCCTCTTTCGAAATACAGATTTCATTTTTCAACAAACACCTCGCACCGACGCCCATCAAAGCTCCCCTGAACTATGGAACCAGCACCGCATAGAGAATTTGATTCCCGATAGCCCGTTAGATTACGACGACTCTCATCTCGTTTTCGATCTGGGATTTGAAGAGCTCTGCGATCCAGACAAAGGCTGCTATATCGGCCAAGAAATAGTCGAGAGAGTCCGCAACAGAGGGGGGCAAGGAAATCGACGACTCGCACTGATGTCGTGGACGAGTGTCCCGACGCCGAAAGAAGCAATTTATGATGAAGAAATGAGGCAGATTGGACTGACGACGGGGTCGATCGTGATTTCAGGATCAAAAATTATTGGTCTTGGATTTGTGAAACGCGGAATGAGCGAAGGACCCGTCCAAACGGGTTCCGAGAACAGTCCGACTGCCAAAGGCCACATTTTGAGGGTCATTTAGCCTCAGCCTGCCATCGTCACAATTGGGTCGCATCACGACAAAAACCGAATAAAAGCGCCATAATAGGCCTGACAATTTTTGGGCGAAAAAAAAGTTGCCTGTCATTTTATCCACATAAAAAGGGGATGCTAAAGGCATGCGTTTTGCACTTTTAGAGGGCTGGAGACAGGAAAATAAGAGGAAGGGGTTGGGTCGTCTCGTGCTTCTTTAAAGAAATACCCCCTACTTTAGAGAATCCCCTTAAGTGCGAAGGACCTAGCCCTTTCTTTCTTTGTCTGGTTCGTGAGTTAGGTGGCCAGGAAAACTGCGTCGACAGGAACTTCACGTACCGTTGCTTCCTTCCGAACCTGGCGGGATTAGTGGGCTCGCTCCGAGCAATACCCCGGCCACCATCCAAAACTGTTACCAGAAACCGAAGAAGCTTCAAATCATTTGAGCCAAGAGTTGCGCGGAAAGCATCGGAACGCTAAGGTTTCTGTGACACGCTTGGTCTGTCATGGAGAGATGGATGAGTGGCTGAAATCAGCAGATTGCTAATCTGTCGTACGGGTAACACCGTACCGAGGGTTCGAATCCCTCTCTCTCCGGGTTCTTGGTACATACCGGGGACATGGTTTGACATTCTCACGGTTTGTGCTACCTGCAGCATCCAATGAACCATAAATTCCTCGTGTTACTTCTGCCCTTAGCAATCTCTAGCGTTTACGCCGATGATGCCCAATATCCCAACGAGCACAGTGCTCACTGCGAAGCTTATATTAAACTTGTACATAAATACGGCAGACTCGCTGACCCGACTGTCACGGCGGAATGGGACATTCAAGAGAATGTTAGAAATAGATTACGTCGCGAGGGTTACCCCGAAATTTGGGTCGAAAAGCTTGTTAAAATGAATGCACTTTCTGAAATTTTCCAAACCGGAATTGTCTATGAGGCTGTTTATCGAGGGCTCGCCGAAGAGTTCAGAAGCGCAAAAAGAATAAAACAGGCACTCGAGCATTTCAGCTCTATCGACATCATTGCCGAACAAATGCAAATCGTAGAGCGAATCTTGGGTCATTTGGTTCAACTCTTGCCGGATGAAGTCAGCAAGGCAAATATAGGCAAGGTCGAAGGAATCGCCAAGGCGATGAAAATGACTTCGGCTGAACTGAAAACATTTATTCAAAAACTTCGTCAATTAAGAGCAGAAGATCCTGATCTTTACTCGCTTCGATCTGTAATTTATTCCATCCTTCATCAAAGTGAAGATGATATTGTTGCCTCGGTTTCAGCGCGTGCCCGTCTATTCCGTCGCTTACAGTTGGTCGTTCTCAGGGTATTCGGCATTTCTCTTCCGAAGACTTTTGGATATCCCGCTGCAAAAAAAATATCATCTGTGGATGCGTTGGTCATGGGAGACGAAGAGGTTTTTAACACCGTCGATTTGCAAACCTTTCTAAGGAAGATTTCAAACGGAGCCCGTATTTTATTCGTTCGATCAAATATCGAAAAATTTAGCCCGAGCCAACTCGCAACCATAGCTAAGGCGGGCTATTTTTCCACCTGGCCAGAGCCGTTGAGATCAGAAATTGAAAGAAGAACGTCAATGGCCGCGGAAGTAACTGCTACTTCTGCAGAGATAAAGAAATTGTCAGATAAAGCTGAAAGAATGCAGTTAGTAATTGCAGCTCTGGCAGGAAGATCTGTTTCTCTTCCAAAGGCTGAAGAAGATTCAATAGATATACAATTTGATGCAATTAGTGGCTTCGATCTTGATTCTACGAAAATATCTGGAATCAGAGATTTGTTTGTCAAAGTTGGCCCTCGGATGAATTCGAATCAGTTTCGAAGATTTGCCCTTCGCTCAATTGAAATTGCCGACGAATTTAGCTTTAGCTTCGACTCTGACAGAATCATGTTAGTAAAGATTCTGCTCGCCGCTTCTAAAAAACTGGCTCTTGATCCATCAGACCTATCTCAGCTAAAGACGGCACTGAATCAAATGGCAAAAAGCTTTCCATCTGATTCCAACGTTCATAAACTCCATGGTCTTGTGAATAGTCCTTGGGGACTTGATCTTAAGGAATTTGGGAGTTCGTCGATCGACGAACTCAAACCAAAGGATGCTGAAATTTCTGAGAGAATCGCAGCGCTCAAAGAAATCCTGCAGTCGCAAGTCCAAACGACCGCCTCTGCCTGGCGACGGCCTCAAATTCATTTTACCGAAGAGCCCGCAGCTGAACCGAGCCGAGGAGGTGGGGACTTCGACGCACTGTTAAATTCCGCGGGTAACAGGTCTCCAGCAACACCAAAGACCGGCAATCCGCAGGTCGGCGATGGGAACTAGCGGCATTCCTTCAAGAATACTCTGCAGGGTCAATGGTATGATTCGAACTCGCCGGAGTGCCATGAGGCGTCCGCCACCGAGATATTAAACCGCTGGGAAACCGATCGCCTCAAACAATGCAAAGATCAAGGTGGATCTGATTGTAAGGTTGCAAAAAAAATATTCTTCGATTCACCCGAAAATCTCTCCTCCAAATATAGGCTTTGCGAGCTATGGGCTCGAGTCGAGCAAAATTTCGGTTCGGCAAACTATTCATTTACTTCCACTGGGAAAGAGCTAAATACCCGCCCGATCAACGAAGGGCAAAGGAGATGTCTCGCCAGAACTGAGAGCCATCTCCGCAAGATCTCTGCTGAGTACCAGCGTCTCGTTGAAAAGATTCGATATAGTCGAGTAAAATTTTTTGATCGGATCGTCCTTTCAATGTGTGGCGATGAACGACTACTTGAGGCTTTGAACAAATCGTCTCTGGGCGCTATGGATAAACATATGTTCCATATTCCAAATTAAACGGATGGCGGCCAAAGTATTCGAGAGAGTTCTCCTTTACCGTAAAAATTACGGCATCTCGATGTTCCATATTGTTACCTCCATCCCACGTGGCAATAGCAATCTCAAAATATCCGTCATGGTTCAAATCGAAAAAATACTTTTTAGGTTTGATGGGGACGAAAAAAGCGTCGTCCCAAAGTCGATCGTATTCGAATTCAAAATTGTAAGACCAAAGTACCTTTTTCCCGTTTTTTAGAACAATCTTATGACTATGATCCCCTGTGCGAATAGATGAAACCATTCTCCCATCCGGTAATGTCAGCTCAGTATCATCAACCGGAATCCATCCATTTACGGCCAGAAGTGTCGATGAGAAAAATAAGGAAACAAAGAAAGTGAGCCAATTATTTCGATTTTTCATATAGATCGATTACTTTTTTGGCGTATTCTTCGCCATCTTCATTCCATGAGTAATAATTTTTAATCATATTAAAAACGTTCTTTTCGGAACCTCTGGGAATTTTCGAATATTTATAAGAAAGCCATCGTGTACCAGCCGCAATTGCAACAACCGGATCTTCCATATCCTCTCGAGATATTCTTAAATAATTTGACCGCACCTCGCGATACTTATTTTTGTCGGGCACCCCTTCAAGACGGTGCCGGGCCTGATTGGTGAGCTGCATGAGTCCGTAGGCAGAACTGCCCTTTACCTTGGGGTCAGCCTTTAGATTGAATCCCGATTCAACGGCAATGAGCGCTTTAACTAACAGGGCATCAGTTTTCGGAAAGTCCAATCCCTTCTGTTTCCAATAATCCAGCCAAAATTGAATGACAGAATCAAGCTCTTCATGCGCTGAAAACCCTTTAATCGAATTGAGTTTTGGATATTTTTTATCCGCATTCCAATAAGGATAAAGAAGATTTTCTTGGAGAAGCATATCGATCTTCTTGCCAGGATTTTTCGCGATATGCTCATCAACCCATGTTTTTGTGCTAGAATGACAAACTCTCTCGTGGCCCCGGACGACATGATAGCCGGGAGGCCATATGTCTGACGATTTTGGTTTACGCAACATCGAATATTAATGAAGTTAACATTGACTCCGGATGGAGAAAATAAATTTTATTGATAAATCGCGAAATGGACGCTCAACTCTTACAATAGACTGCTGGGATCTTTTCTGCCGGCCTAAATGAAACTTTAAAAAAGAGACTTGAAACACTCGGCCTATAAATGTGATTCATCGCCCCGCACCTTTCTCCCTCCAACATGAGATCGGCTGTATCGTGGTAGTTTTTTAAGCTGACGACAGTATCGGCGGCTCTGATTTTTTGATTTCGGATAAACAATCTTGTGCGCTGCCATGAAGATTTGGTTCACCTAAATCCATAGTCTCACTTTAACGAGCGCGGCGAGAAATATGTACTTGAAAAAGCTAAAGGCCATTGGTGTCGCAGTCGCTCAGTTATTTCGGTCAATTTCGATCCTAAGTCACCAAATTTTTTATCATTTCTGGTTTAGTATTTTTAACGATTGGGGCTCGAAACCATGCACGAGCAGATACTTGCAATAGTGCCTCATCGACAAACATGGTAATTAGTGCGGCTGAATCGTCAGTATTGCCTCATTCCCATCAGGCTGAAGATTTCCTCGCAAAACACACGGAAAAATCTGATATTCTCTTCGGCAGAGCATTCACAGAATTTCTACAGTCAGGAGACGACGATTCATTAAACGACATACGTTTTGTTCTAAATCAAAGACCTTCTTCAGCTCGTTGGGTACTGAATAATATACTCGAGAGGTTCGGATATTCTGATCACAGTAAGTATAAATTTCAGTTCAATGAACTAATTGCAATGATCCAAAATGAATTTATTGGAACTAAGCTATCCGAAGCAGAGTTCTCTTCTCTGCAGTTCGTTGCCCTAGATAATATCCCGCATTCGAGCCAAGCCGTGATGGCAGCATCCGCTCTGCCCGCTTTGAAAGGTTATCTCTTGCGGACTACCAATCAATTTTTGATAACATTCAAGAACACCTTAAGGTGATAAAAAATAGAGAAGGTTTGCACTCGTGCGTCACCAAACCAGAATCCATCGTCCAAAGAAATATCGAGGGCTTCCGAGATTAAACCTGACAGATCACTTTTTTGTTTTCCAACGTATAAAGCATCCAGATCACGAGTGAATCGAAAATGATCGTAACAACGAAGAAGAACAAAACCGCCTTTAAAAACAAGGTGATTATGAAGTGAGCGATGTGCATCGAGCCTGGCAGCCAGCCGCTCGAGCGCAAGTAAGACGCGAGCTTCGTTGAAATCAAGATCAGATTTCTCCGCGATCTTCTTTAATGCATTCGATATTTTTTTAGCGGCCACTTTCATTTAAATCATCATTTCCATATAAGGAGTCATTATTTTCGATGCGTTTAGTTTTAAGGCGATCTCCCAAATTTTTTTTGGATTCGTTTTTTTGAGTTGGATCGCAGATCGTAGTGCCTGAACTGCCGTATTTTTTCCAACAAGTTTTGCATACCGAAACGAATCGATAATCGTTCGTTCGATCGAGGTAATTCGATAAGAAGGCGCCTCCTCTATTCCAATTTTCCACTGAGGATTTTGCATTCGCACTAAGCGAACCGAACGGTTTGATGTCCTCTTTTTTGCGTCCACCATCACCCAAGTTTTCTTGGGAATAATGTCTGTAAGGCCATACCAACTAAGTGCGGAGAGCAAACAAGTCGCCGAGGGCTCTCCTGTCGAAAGCAGGGCTGAACAAAAACGATCCGGCTCTGCAAAATCATCTTTAGTTTGTCGGTATATTCCACGTCATTATGCACTGAAGGATCCATTTCGGTGCATCAACGTCGCTTTGAAGGCTCCCAGATGCCGTCACGACAGCGCAAAACTAGTGAAAAAAGGCCCTACTTCATATCACCAAGCTCAGAAAGCTCGAGATATCTCGTCTCAGTCTGTCGACCATTCCATCTGACTAGATCAAGCCACTTGCCATTCAGCTGTACCCTACGAATGAAACTCGCGTTCCACGGAGCTACAAATCCTC
>JACCDG010512684.1_pt1 | contig 26379 bp, 24 predicted proteins | sample 7442471 | NCBI WGS metagenome assembly JACCDG01 (sample SAMN15323444, study PRJNA562643) | freshwater metagenome | isolation source: river surface water | place: USA:Blue River Watershed | collected 2017-08-17 | reverse complement strand
GATTCTTCGGAGGTCACATCCATTTTCACAGATTTGAATCCTACGGGCGCCTCTCCGCTGCGATGTGTGATGACAACATCCCAACCCTCTGATTTCAGGGAGGCAGCTATGGCTAAACCGATTCCGCGATTTCCACCGGTCACAAGTGCTATCGAGTTCGCTTCGCTCATGTGGCCAAACTTACCTTGCTACCTATGCGTAACCTGCATTTGAAGTCGCCCATATGCTTCGGTAGTCATACTCTTATCGCATGGCATCAAATACAGGGGCTGGGGCGAACGAGGTTTATGACGTAACCAGCGCTCCCAAAGCGCTCAGTAACGATCTCTCAGGTCGCCAAAAAAGATACTTCATCTCCATGATGATTCGTACCCTCTGTTTTATCCTGACGGTTATCCTTCCAAGTCCATTTAGATGGTTTGCTCTCTTTGGCGCAGTTACCCTGCCATATATCGCGGTAGTCATTGCAAACGCGGGACGTGAAACTATTTCCCCGAGCGCAGCACTCTTATCCAAGAAACCTCGCTCACTTTCTTAACTACACTCTGAATTGTGAAACGGTCCGGCGAGAAACACTCGATATTCAAGACTCTGGTCGCAATTCTTCTCATTGCTGGATGTTTATGGGCTTCGCAGTGGCAATTCCACCGTGGTGAGGATCGGAAAGCTCGCAACAACACTATTGAAGAGCATATAAAAATTCCCGAGGTTGAGCTGGCAACCTTAACTTCAAATGTAAAACTTCATGAGTGGCGTTCGGTAACTGCAACTGGAAGATTCGATGCCGATGAACAGATACTTCTTAGGAACCGATACTTCGAAGGTAAATATGGATATGCAGTGCTCACTCGATTTACAACCGAAGGTGGCGACACAATCTGGGTCGATCGTGGATGGGTTGCAGCTGGAGCATCCGCAACGATTGCGCCAGAGACCCCACCGGTACCAACCGGACTAGTCTCGATTATCGCCATGCTCCGCCTTGATTCTTCCTTGCCGTCGGGATCATTCTTTGCACTTCCTATAAATCGTGATGGTGAATTAATTAGCAAACTCAATGCTCAGTCGGGAAGTTCTTCAGAGGATTACTATCTCGATCTAGTTTCCGGTTCGGTTCCAGAGTTAACGCCTGTTGCCCCCGCGCAGATTCCGTCGCTAAGCGATGGACCTCATCTTGCGTATGCGGTGCAGTGGATTCTCTTTGCGGGGCTAGTTGTCTACGGAAGGTACTTGATTCGTAAGATGGATCTAACCAGCGGTGAGGTCTTGCCGAGCAAAGAGCTCTGAGTAGAGTCCACCCTTGTTAATCAGTTCCTCGTGGCGCCCACGTTCTGCAACAACGCCATTATTAATTACGAGAATCTGATCGGCTTCCATCACGGTACTGAGGCGATGTGCGATCACAATACTGGTACGTCCCTTTAACGCTTGCTTCAACGCATCTTGCACAAGTGATTCATTCTCAGAATCCAGGTGCGCGGTTGCTTCATCAAGGATGACAACGGCAGGAGATTTTAGGAGAAGGCGTGCAATGGCAAGGCGCTGTTTCTCGCCTCCGCTGAGCCGATGCCCACGCTCTCCTACCATCGTATCTAAACCTTGCGGAAGAGAATCGATGAGATTCCAGATCTGTGCGCTACGGCAAGCCGCTTCCATCTCTTCGAGAGTAGCGTCTTCCTTTGCATACCTTAAATTTTCAGCGATTGTCTCGTGGAAAAGGTGTGCATCCTGCATAACAACACCAATACAATCGCGCAAACTTTCTAGCTCAACATCACGAACATCGTTGCCATCGATCTCAATCGAGCCACCTGTCACGTCATAGAGTCGTGGAATCAATGCACTTATCGTTGTTTTACCAGCACCCGATGGACCTACTAGTGCAGTCAAGGTACCTGGCTCTGAGGTAAATGAGACCCCTTTAAGAATCTCGCCAGAATCCACAGTCTCCAACTTTGCAGCTGACTCTAAAGACGCCAGTGATATTTCATCCGCCTTTGGATACCTGAACGTGACATCCTTAAATTCAACACGTGGCATAGATGTCGTTAACTCTTTTGCTCCTGGCTTACTCGTCACCATTGGCGCAAGGTCCAGTACCTCAAAGACTCTCTCGAAAGAGACGAGTGCCGTCATGACATCAATTCGAATATTTGAAAGCGCTGTCAGCGGCCCATAAAGGCGCGCAAGCAGCGCAGTGATCGCAATCATCGATCCAACAGTGATTGTGCCGTTGATAGCCAAGTGACCGCCGATGCCATATGCGAATGCAGTTGCAATCGCTGCAACGCTTGTCAGCGAGATAAAGAAGAGGCGGTTGAGAAGCGCTAGCTGTATACCGATATCAGCGACTCTCCTTGCGCGAGAACGGAAATACTCTTTCTCACTTGAGTGCTTACCGTAGAGAGCAACAAGGAGTGCGCCTGAGACATTGAACCGCTCTGTCATTGTGCTCGACATCTGCGCATTGAGTTCGAATGAGTCGCGCGTTAACGATTGAATCTTTCGCCCTACCCACTTTGTTGGGAGGAGAAATAGAGGAAGTAGCGCTAGTGAGAAAAGGGTTATCTGCCAAGAGAGGAAGAGCATCGCAATTGTCACAAGGAGCAGACTTATGACGTTGCTAATGACTCCAGATAACGTTGCGGTAAACGCTTGTTGAGCGCCCATGACATCGGAGTTAATGCGCGAAATGAGCGCTCCGGTTTGGGTACGGGTGAAGAATGCAATTGATTGTCGTTGAACATGAGCAAAGACCTCTGAACGTAAGTCATAGATCAGCCCTTCACCAATACGGGCTGAGAACCACCTACCGATTACGTTCATTAAGGCATCGACTAGTGCAAGCCCGCCAACGATCAGTGCTAATCGTGTAACTAACTCTGCATCCTTGGGGATGACGCCATCGTCAATCAATTTCCTCAAGAGCAACGGGGTAGAAACGATTAAGAATGCATCAACGACCACGGTCGCTAGAAAAAAGAAAAGGTAGCTTCGATATTTCTGGGCATAGCTAAGAATCCTCTTTACCGTTCCCGGTTTGAGTTTTGCTTGCTTAACTGATGGATCTGCAGTGATTGACCTAAAGGTCATCCACATCGCGTGTTGGGACATGGGTTAAACAGTAAACCCTAAAGCCCTTAACTGTTCACGGCCATCATCTGAAATCTTATCGGGGCCCCAAGGTGGCATCCAGACCCAATTAATCTTCACATCACTCGTTAAAGGAGCAAGCGCTTGTCGCGTCTGATCTTCAATGACATCTTGAAGAGGGCAGGCAGCAGAGGTTAGTGTCATGTTGAGAATCGCAATGTTGCTCTCATCAACCATCACATCATAGATAAGTCCTAGATCAACAACGTTGATTCCAAGTTCTGGATCCACGACATCTTTCATCGCCTCTGTAACATCTTCTACTTTTGCGCTCATGCCTTGCCTCTCAATAGTTTTGGAATTCTATAACTCTTTTACTTGCTTTGAGTCTGTATAGACGCATCTTTAATTGCCATCCAGCCTAAAAGCGCACATTTAATGCGTGCTGGGTACTGAGAGACTCCGGCCAGGGCGACAGCGTCTTCTAACGTTGCCTCATCTCCCACTTTCTTTCCCTTGCTCTGCATAAGGTCGACAAACTCATCGGAGATCGCCTGTGCTTGCTCGAAAGTCTTACCAATCAGGAGATCGCTGGCAATCGAGACACTTGCTTGCGAGATAGAACAACCAACCCCGTCCCAGGTAATCGCCGTGATCACGCCATCCACAGCAGTGAGGTTGAGAGTGATTTCATCCCCGCAACTTGGGTTGATGTGATGGACTTGAGCATCAAAGGTCGGTGAAAGCTTCTTATTGAGCGGGTTCTTATAGTGATCAAGGATCACTTCTTGATAGAGGGTATCCAGATTCATTATTTGAAATACCTCATCGCCGACTTAATTCCATCAATGAGGGCGTCGTTATCCTCGATTGTGTTGTAAAGATAGAGCGATGCGCGTGTTGTTGCGGGCACACCCAGTGATCGAGTTAATGGCCATGCACAATGGTGGCCGGTGCGAACTGCTATTCCCTGGCTATCTAAAAATTGACCAAGATCATGTGGGTGGATTCCTTCCACAGTAAAGGAGAGCGCTCCCCCACGAGCTTCCATGGTGTGAGGTCCCACGAGTGCAACCTCATTGATATCGAGGAGTTTGCCCATTAAATCTTTGGTGAGCATGTGTTCGTGTTCTGCAACAACATCCATACCAATCGCACTTAAGTAATCAACTGCAGCACCCAAACCAACAGCTTGAGCCATATTTGGAACACCGGCTTCGAATTTTGCAGGTGCAGGCGCCCACGTTGCAGTAGTCATCGAAACATCTGCGATCATCGATCCACCTGTGAGAAATGGTGGCAATTCCTCAAGGAGCGCGCTGCGTCCCCACATAATTCCAACACCTGTTGGTCCGACTGTCTTGTGGCCCGAGAACGCTAGGAAATCAATTCCAAGTTCAACGACATCAACTTTCATATGGGGAACCGATTGGCAGGCATCTAGAACTACAATCGCACCAACAGCATGAGCTGCAGCGACAATTTCAGTTAATGGATTGATTGTTCCCAGTACATTCGATTGATGGGTCAGGGCGACAATTTTGGTTCGATCTGTGATCAGTTGTGGAATCTGAGTCAGATCTAAGCGCCCTTCAGGTGTGACATCAAACCAGCGCAGTACTGCGCCAGTACGTGCAGCAAGCTGTTGCCAAGGAATCAGATTTGCGTGATGTTCCATCTGGGATACGACGATCTCATCGCCGGCTTTAAGATGGAAACGATTTCCAGCCGGAGCATTTCCCATCGCATATGCGATGAGATTTATCGACTCAGTTGCGCTCTTTGTGAAAACAACTTCAGCACTGGATGCGCCGATAAATGCGGCAACCTTGGATCTTGCGCCTTCAAAGAGATCAGTCGCTTCCTCTGCCAATTGATGAGCACCGCGATGTGCCGCTGCATTATGAAGTCGATAGAAATCAACTTCAGCGTCGATCACACTCTGCGGCTTTTGCGCTGTCGCTCCGCTATCGAGATAGACCAACCTTTTTCCATCGCGAATAGTTCGAGTAAAGATCGGAAAATCATTCCGCACTTCGATGGGGTTAAAGGTCATAGCAAATACATCTGCGCCTAGGCGCCTACGTACTCCGCATATCCATTGGCTTCAAGCTTCTCAGCCAACTCAGCTCCACCCTCTTCAACAATCTTGCCGTTAGCAAAAACGTGAACGAAGTCAGGCTGGATGTAACGAAGAATGCGTGTGTAGTGAGTAATCAAAAGAACACCAATACCGTTCGCCTCTTTGGCGCGGTTAACGCCTTCAGATACGACACGGAGCGCATCAACGTCAAGACCAGAATCTGTCTCATCCAAGATTGCAATCTTTGGCTTCAAAAGTTCAAGCTGCATGATTTCATGACGCTTCTTCTCTCCGCCTGAGAATCCTTCATTGACGTTACGTGATGCAAAAGATGGATCCATCTTCAAAGCTTCCATTGCACTCTTTACTTCGCCTACCCACTCGCGAAGCTTTGGAGCCTCTCCACGAAGTGCTGTCGCAGCGGTACGTAGGAAGTTAGAGACTGAAACTCCAGGAACTTCAACTGGATACTGCATCGCAAGGAATAGACCAGCGCGCGCACGCTCATCAACTGTCATCTCTAGAACATCTGCACCATCAAGTGTGACTGTGCCGCCTGTGATTGTGTACTTCGGATGTCCAGCAATGGAATATGCAAGAGTGGACTTACCTGAACCGTTAGGTCCCATGATCGCGTGTGTTTCACCGGATTTAATGGTGAGATCTACGCCCTTGAGGATTTCTACATCTCCACCTTCAGTGGTGACGCTTACTTTAAGGCCGCGAATTTCTAGTGTGCTCATCATTTTCCCCGATTAGATTTCAACTGTGACGGAGTCTCCGTCGACATGTACGCCGTAAGTGTGAAGTGGTGCAACAGCTGGAGGAGTCAGTGCTTCTCCTGTGCGAAGATCAAACTCTGCTCCATGAAGCCAGCATTCGATCTTAAAATCTGTGACATCTCCCTCTGAAAGGGATGCGTCAGAATGTGAGCAAGTGTCGTCGACTGCAAATACCTCATCGCCAACACGAGCAACACAGATGGTTTTTCCATCTTTTTCAACTTTTACAGGTTTTCCCTGTTGTAGTTCCGAGAAGAGTAAGTCAGCCATTTACTTAGCCGCCTTTGAGAGTTCGTCATCGATACGAGTCATCAAGCGTTCTTGAATCGCTTCGATGCCGATCTGGGAAACGATCTCATTGAAGAAGCCACGTACAACAAGGCGGCGAGCATCTGATTCATTGATTCCACGAGACATCAAATAGAAGAGTTGTTCGTCATCAAAGCGTCCCGTTGTACTGGCGTGACCCGCACCCACAATTTCGCCTGTCTCGATCTCAAGGTTCGGCACAGAGTCCGCGCGCGCACCATCAGAGAGAAGAAGATTACGATTGAGTTCGTAGGTATCTGTACCTTCTGCAGCGGATCGAATAAAGACATCACCTATCCACACTGTGTGTGCATCCTGACCAGCTAGCGCACCTTTGTAGTTAACGCGTGACTTTGCATTTGGGACGAGGTGATCTACGAACATACGGTGCTCGAAGTACTGACCTTCTGTAGCGAAGTAGACGCCTAGGAGTTCGGTGCTCGCACCTGGACCTGCAAACTCAACTGTCGGAACCAAGCGGACAACAGATCCGCCGACTGTTACTACAAGTGAGTTAAAGGTTGCATCGCGTTCAACGATTGCGTGGTGGTGGCTCGCGTGGACAGAAGAAGGACCCCACTCTTGAAGCGAGATCAGAGTGAGCTTTGCTCCAACGCCGACATGGATCTCAAGATCCTCGCCAAGATTGAATTCACCTGAATTCTCTAGAACAACGGTTGCTCGTGAATTCGGTTCCAGGATGATCTGAACGCGTGCAAACTCAACCGTTGACTGTTGGACAAGAGTGCGAGTGAGAATGATCGGTTGATCAATCTCTTGCTCCTTTGCAATCTTGAGCTGGCGAACATTGCCAGTAAATGCACGGATGCGATTGATGATGATGTCATCTGTGCGGGAGAGGGCTTCCGCCTCTACCTTTGCAAAAGTCACACCTTGTGGAAGATCTTTCGCAGGTTGCAAAGAATCGAGTTCGATTGCCTTGGCACTTCCGTCGTGCATTCCTGCGAGTCTTTTTAGTGGCGTAAAACGCCACGCCTCTTCACGCCCGTTTGGCGTGTGAAGTTCAAGAAGATTTGATTGAAGTGCGCTCATTAACCGACAGCACCTTCCATCTGAAGTTCAATGAGACGGTTGAGTTCTAGCGCGTACTCCATTGGCAATTCACGAGCGATTGGTTCGATAAATCCACGAACAATCATCGCCATCGCTTCATCTTCGTTGAGGCCACGTGACATCAAATAGAAGAGTTGATCATCGCTGATCTTTGAAACTGTAGCTTCGTGTCCCATTGATACATCATCCTCACGGATATCAACGTATGGATAGGTATCAGAACGCGAAATGCTATCTACTAAGAGTGCATCACACTTGACAGTACTTGCTGAATGGTGAGCACCTTCTTGAACCTGTACTAGTCCACGGTATGAAGTGCGACCTCCACCTCGTGCTACTGATTTCGAGATTACAGAAGATGATGTGTATGGCGCAGCGTGCACCATCTTCGCGCCTGAATCCTGATGTTGGCCGGGTCCGGCGAAAGCGAGTGAGAGAGTCTCTCCCTTTGCATGAGGTCCCATCAACATAACTGCTGGGTACTTCATCGTTACCTTTGAGCCGATATTTCCATCGACCCATTCCATCGTTGCACCCTCGGCACATGTTGCACGCTTGGTTACTAGGTTATAGACGTTGTTCGACCAGTTCTGAATTGTTGTGTAACGAACTCGTGCACCTTTTTTAACAATGATCTCAACTACCGCTGAATGTAGAGAATCTGATTTGTAGATTGGCGCTGTGCAACCTTCAACATAGTGAATGTATGAATCTTCATCAGCAATAATCAGCGTACGTTCGAATTGACCCATATTTTCAGTGTTAATGCGGAAATATGCCTGCAATGGAATATCAACATGTACGCCCTTTGGAACGTAGATAAATGATCCACCTGACCACGCAGCTGTATTGAGCGCTGCAAACTTGTTATCGCCTACTGGAATTACTGTTCCGAAATACTCACGGAAGAGCTCTTCATGCTCGCGTAGCGCCGTGTCGGTATCAAGAAAAAGTACGCCGAGCTTCTCTAGATCCTCACGGATAGAGTGATAAACAACCTCTGACTCGTACTGCGCGGCAACACCAGATACTAGGCGCTGCTTTTCAGCCTCAGGAATACCAAGACGGTCGTATGTGTTCTTAATGTCATCTGGAAGGTCATCCCATGTGGTTGCTTGCTTCTCTGTCGAGCGCACGAAGTATTTGATTGTGTCGAAGAAAATTCCTGTCAGATCACTACCCCACGATGGCATTGGCTTCTTCTCGAAGAGGGAAAGACCTTTGAGGCGCATGTCGAGCATCCACTGTGGCTCGCTCTTTTTTGAAGAGATATCGCGAACTACATCTTCGTTGATGCCGCGCTTTGCACTCGCGCCAGCATCGGTCTTATCTGACCAGCCGTATTCATAATTTCCAAGGCCATCGAGTTCTGGATGTGCTGTTGTCATTATTGTGCCTTTCCGGCGGTAGTTGTCAGTTGTGGAATATATGTGGTGCACACTCCGTCACCATGAGCAATCGTCGCTAGACGTTGCACATGGGTACCAAGTAGTCGAGAGAAAGCTTGTGTCTCCGCTTCACAGAGTTGCGGATACTGCGCAGCGACGTGAGCAATCGGGCAATGGTGCTGACAGATCTCTTCACCTGTCCCCCGCTTTTCAACACTGGCTGCATATCCTTGCTCGGTAAGAAAGGTTGCAAGCGCATCAACTTTCTTTGCGCGCTTTGCAAGGTATGAAGTCGCCTTGCGCTCGATATCTTCTGCGCGAGATTCAGCAAAGGCATTTACTAAATGGTCTCCAGAATGTGCAGCCATGAATTTCAAAGCCGCTACAGCTAAATCATCATAAGAATGTTCAAATTGTGAGCGACCCTCATCGGTCATGAGGAAGACCTTGGATGGTCTGCCTCTGCCACGGGTTGAGCCAACTCGTGGATCGCGAGCTTCCAAAATCCCATCAGCGACCAAAAGTTCTAGATGGCGACGAATTCCTGCTGGAGTAAGCGCCAGACGCTGGCTTAACGCGCTGGCCGTCGATGGGCCATTCTCGAGAATCGAACGAGCGATGGCGTCGCGAGTGCGAATATCCTCGCCTGCATGCTGATCGATTTTCACAACATAAATGTATCGTAATTAACTATGCGCTTCTACTCGAAGATGGCCGTGGCTGGCATAAGGTAGCCATATGCGCTTGCGGACAGCTATTTTCGGGGTACTTCTCTTTCTCCAAAGCGCTCTTGTTCTGACTGGCGGCGCCGTTCGGTTAACGGGCTCAGGTCTTGGTTGTCCCACATGGCCAGAATGCACACCAGGCTCTTACACACCTGTCCCGTATCAAGCAGAAGGACAGCTGCATGCCTGGATTGAGTTCGGAAATCGCCTTCTTACCTTTGCACTGCTTATCTCTGCACTCGTTGCAGTTATCTATGTATTGAAATCTGGACGAAAAGATCTTCGCTCACTCGCTGCCGGACAAGTCCTGGGAATTATCGGTCAAGGGCTTCTAGGTGGGATCACAGTCCTCACTGATCTGCACCCACTTACCGTTGCAGGACATCTGCTCTTGTCCATGATTCTGATTGCAGGAGCAACTTCTCTCTTCGCGCGCCGACATGAACCGCATGTGATGGTTTCGGCTCCGACAAAAACTGTATCGCTTTTATCGCGATCACACGTTCTCATCTCATTTATTGTTCTCATTCTAGGAACTCTCGTTACTGGCAGTGGACCCCATGCTGGAGATGAGAAAGCAGAACGTTTTGGCTTTGACATTAGAACTGTCGCAATCTTGCATGCCGATGCCGTCATCTTTCTTATGGGTCTCACAATTGCGCTCTTAGTTGCCGCATCAGTTGCGAATTCGACCAAGAAAGCCATCTACATCTTTTTTATAATCTCGCTCGCTCAAGGTGCCGTCGGTTATGCGCAGTACCTCACAGGAATTCCAGAACTACTCGTTGCAATACATCTAGCTGGTGCAACTATTTTCTGGATTGCAGCATGGAGAATTCGACTTTCGGTGATAAGCAGATCTGAAAAGGAAAGAGGCTACCTATGACCACACTCACTAATTGGGGTCCACTTGATGATCGCGCCATTGCGTATGCGCGAGCTCTTGCCATGGATGCAGTTCAAAAGGTCGGTAATGGTCATCCAGGAACAGCGATGGCTCTTGCCCCTGTCGCCTACACACTTTTTCAACGCCATCTCATTCACGATCCATCAGATCCGCAGTGGGTAGGACGCGATCGATTTATTCTCTCGTGCGGCCACTCTTCCATGACTCTCTACACCCAGCTCTTCTTTAGTGGTTACGGATTGACCATGAAGGATCTACAAGAATTTCGCACCCAGGGATCTCTAACTCCGGGGCATCCAGAGTTTGGACATACTGCTGGTGTTGAAATGACAACTGGCCCACTTGGTGCAGGCGTTGCCACTGCCGTTGGTTTCGCAATGGCTGCACGGTACGAGCGCGGATTGTTAGATCCTGGCGCAGCCGCAGGTCAATCCATTTTTGATCACTCGATATGGGTCATCTGTTCAGATGGTGATCTACAAGAAGGTGTAAGTGCTGAGGCTTCTTCGCTGGCAGGAACACAAGAGCTAGGCAATCTCAATGTAATTTATGATGACAATCGAATTTCAATCGAAGGTGACACACATGTCTCCTTCACCGAAGATGTCTCTGCACGTTACCGCGCATATGGATGGCATGTAATCGAAGTCTCCACACTTGCTGATGGAAACGTCGATCTCGTGGCACTTGATGCTGCGATGGTTGCAGCAAAAGCAGAGACAGTTAAACCAACTCTCATCCGTATGAAATCTGTCATCGCTTGGCCCGCTCCGAAGTTACGCAACACGGCAAAGTCGCACGGTTCTGCCCTTGGAGATGAAGAGATCGCTGCGACAAAGGTAGAGCTCGGGCTAAATCCTGAGGAAAAATTTGCAATGCCAGATGATGTGTTGGCGCACATTAGGCAGGTCAAAGATCGAGGGGCGGCAATACGCTCCCAATGGAATCAGCGATTCGAAAGTTGGAAGGCCGCTAATTCAGATAAGGCAGCGCTTCTCGACCGATTGATGAAGAGAGATCTCCCATCTGGTTGGGAATCAGTACTACCGGTCTTTGAATCTGGAAAAGACGTCGCTACCCGTGCGGCATCTGGAAAAGTTATCAATGCAATCGCTGGCGTGCTTCCTGAGTTTTGGGGTGGCTCAGCAGATTTAGCAGAGAGCAATAACACCACTATTGAAGGTGGCGATTCCTTCTTGCCGAAGTCAAGTCAAATGAAAGGTGCCAACCCATATGGACGCATCATTCATTTTGGAATTCGTGAACATGCCATGGGATCTATTCTTAACGGAATTACGCTCCACGGACTTTCGCGAGCATTTGGTGGAACTTTCGCAGTCTTTAGCGACTACATGCGTCCATCAGTTCGACTCGCGGCACTCATGAATATTCCAACAACATTTGTCTGGACGCATGATTCAATCGGGCTCGGTGAAGATGGGCCGACACATCAACCAATTGAGCACTTAGCAGCGCTTCGTGCGATTCCAAATTTCGCAACCGTCCGTCCAGCCGATGCAAATGAAGTTGCGCAGGCATGGAAATCAATCTTGCTCCGTCAGCAACCAGCGGGAATTTTGCTATCGCGACAGAATCTCCCGGTCTTTGATCGCACTATCTATGCAAGTGCGCAAGGCGTTGACAAGGGCGCTTACGTTCTAGTTGCTGCACCTTCAAAGGCAGAGGTTGTCATCATCGCAACCGGCTCTGAGGTAAGTCTTGCTGTCAAGAGCGCCGAAGCTCTTAATGCGCAGGGAATCTCAACTCAGGTTGTGAGTGCTCCGTGTCTAGAATGGTTTAACCAGGAAAGTGAAAGTTACAGAGCCAGTGTTATCCCATCTTCTGCACTCCGCGTCAGTATCGAAGCCGGAATTGCTCAGGGCTGGCGCGAATATGTCGGCGATTCAGGCGTCATCATTAGCCTCGATCATTACGGTGCGTCAGCGTCAGCGTCACAACTCTTTACTGAGTTTGGATTCACTGTGGAGAATGTGGTCGCACAAGTACTGGCGGCACGTAAATGAAGCAAAAAGAAATTCTCACTGCTGGAACATCAATCTGGCTTGATGATCTATCGCGATCCAAGCTCACCGGTGTAGATCGACATAGCCTCCCCCATCGCATTACTCACGACGGCGTTCGTGGAGTCACCACCAACCCAAGCATTTTTGGCGCTGCTATTACAGGTGCGGATGAATATGCAAAAGATATCGCTGCGCTATCTGGAAAGAGTGTTGAAGAGGTTGTGCGCACGCTGACTACTGACGATGTACGCGTTGCCTGCGATCTCTTCGCCGAGATCTACAATCAAAGCAAAGGGATTGATGGTCGTGTGAGTATCGAAGTTGATCCACGCCTTGCACATAAGACTCAGGAAACGATCGATGAAGGTCTATCGCTACACGCACTTGTCGGTCGTCCAAATGTCATGATCAAGGTGCCTGCTACGAAGGCAGGGCTGCCTGCAATTACCGCATTGATAGGCAAAGGTGTGAGCGTTAACGTAACTTTGATCTTTTCCAACGAACGCTACAGCGAAGTGATTGACGCTTTCATCGCCGGCATGGTTCAGGCAAAAAACGCTGGCCTAGATCTATCTACAATTCACTCTGTTGCATCATTTTTTATCTCACGCATTGATAGTGCTGTCGATAAAGAGTTGAAGGCAGTCGGGAATCAAGATCTTCTTGGCAAGGTTGCGGTGGCAAATGCTCATCGCGCTTACGCCTTATTCTTGGAAAAATTCAGTACCTCATCATGGAAAGAACTCGAGGCAAACGGGGCGTTAGTTCAACGTCCACTCTGGGCATCTACTGGAGTAAAGGACCCGGCTTACCCCGACACTCTCTATGTAGATACTCTGGTAGCTCCAAAAACCGTGAACACAATGCCTCAATCCACTTTAGATGCGTTCTTGGATCATGGCGTTGTAAACGGTGATGCGATCACATCACAATTAGAGATTGCATCACAGATTTTGGCGAAACTCTCCGCACTCGGAATCTCACTTGGAACGATCACCGCCGCACTTGAAGCAGATGGAGTCAAGAAGTTTGAGGATGCGTGGATATCACTCCTTGCTGATGTGAAGAAGGTAATGGCTTAATGAAGATTTCGGGCGCTTCCATTTCTCGAGTAGATCGCAATGATGACCTTTATAAGCGCTTAGTGGGAGTACATCAACGGATCGCAGAGAAAGACCCATCGACGTGGGGGCCAGAGGCCGCTGCAGAGGCAGCGGTTAGATTGAATTGGGTTGATCTCCCTGAATCATCTAGGGCGTTGCTGCCAGAAATTGATGCACTGGCTGCGAAGTTTCGCGACATGAAGACAATTGTTTTGGCAGGTATGGGTGGGTCATCTCTAGCACCGGAAGTGATTGCAAAGAGTTTTGGTGACAAACTGTTTATCCTAGATTCGACCGATCCAAATTATCTTGCTCATGCGATTAACGGAGATTTATCATCGACAGTCGTTGTTGTATCGTCTAAATCAGGCTCAACAATCGAGACATCCTCTGCGCGTGCTGCATTTGCAGCAGCCTTCACACATGCTGGTCTGGCAGTTGCCGATCACATGGTTGTTGTGACAGATCCTGATTCCCCATTGGACCGAGATGCTCGTGCGCAAGGGTTATCGGTGGTCAACGCTGATCCTCATGTTGGTGGAAGATTTAGTGCCTTAAGCGCATTTGGATTGGTGCCAACCGCGCTGGCAGGTGTTGATGTCTCACTTCTGCTTGATGCAGCAAGTGAGTGCAAGAGCCAATTTTTGGCAGACGGTTCATCCATCATTGATGTTGCCTGGCTTCTGACAACTCAGAGTGAGCAATATCTTGCATTTATCGATGCCCATTCGGGGATGCCAGGGCTTTCAGATTGGATTGAGCAATTAGTTGCTGAATCGACTGGTAAATCTGGAGTCGGAAGACTTCCAATTGCGGCCGAAGACTTAGAGGGCGGTGCGGTCGGTGGCGCGTTCACTATCTCCTTTAAGGAAATTGGTGCTGACCTCACCTGCATCGGTGAGTTGGGCGAGCACTTTATTTTCTGGGAGTGGGTCACTGCACTAATCGGAGCCGCTCTTGAAATCGATCCATTTAATCAACCAAATGTCACTGAAGCGAAGAATGCAACTTCAGCTCTGCTTGCTGAGTGGGATGGTCACCTCCCAACACTGACGCCAGATTCTTCTGATGGCGCGGTGGGAATTTTTGGTGTTGGTTCTTCTCTGGAAGAGGCACTTAAGGGTTTTATTGCAAGTGTTGCCGCTAACGGTTACATCTCTATCCATGCCTACCTTGATCGTCGCGAGGATGCGCGCCTCGAAGAGCTAAGAAAAGTGCTCACGCTGAGGACAGGCCATCCCGTTACATTCGGTTGGGGGCCTCGGTTCTTGCACTCGACTGGTCAATTCCATAAGGGTGGCCAACAAAATGGCGCATTCCTGCAGATTACTGGCGAGGCATCGTGTGATTTCCAAATCCCAGGCAGCAACTTTGGATTTAAAACTTTAGTCATGGCACAGGCGCTCGGAGATAATCGTGCGTTGGCTCAAAGAAAATTCCCGCTCCTGCGACTCCATCTTCAGAATCGTAGTGCGGGAATTACTCAAATTTTAGAGGCTGCCAGATCTCTCTAGATTAATCCTCGCCACGTAACTTCTTGAGTGCATCTTCAAGAATCTTTGCACCCTCTGCATCAGTGCGACGCTCTTTTACATAAGCTAAGTGGGTCTTGTATGGAACGTTGACTACAGCGCTCGGTGGATTATTACGATCGCGGCCAGCTGGAAGACCACACTTTGGACAATCCCATTCGGCTGGAATAACTACAGTCTCTTCAACTGCAAATGATGGACGCACTTCATGCCCCTTGCCGCACCAGTATGAGACTGTTGCGCGCTCAATCTGATCTCCGCGTTCAGCCTCGCCCATTGGGCCGGCACCGACACGACTTCCGCGAATAGCACTTGCCATTGTTTGGTTATCCCTTCAAAACGAGTGAGAGTGCGACGACTCCTGCAAACCAGAGACCACCAACGACGATTGTGATGCGATCGAGGTTACGTTCAACGACTGAAGAGCCACCATAGTTAGAGGAGATGCCTCCACCGAAGAGATCTGAAAGTCCTGCGCCTTTTCCTTTATGGAGAAGAACAAGAAGGATCATCACAACACTGGTGATGATCAGAAAGATCGATAGTCCAAGGGCCATGGCCGTACTCCTTACTTCGTAGAGGGGAAGGATACTAGATTTCGGTGGCTTGCAGCGAATTACTGCTGCTCTTGCGCGTAGAACTTAGCAATCTTGGCAAGCTCTTCTGGATCTAGGCTTGCTCCCCCGATAAGAGCGCCATCAACATCGCTCTGTTTCATGATTTCTACGATATTCGAAGACTTCACAGATCCACCATAGAGAACTCGCATTGCAGCTGCTATTTCTGGAGAACCGATAACGCCAATCTCCTCGCGAATCGCTGCACACACTTCTTGCGCATCCTCGGGAGTTGCCGTCTTGCCTGTACCAATGGCCCAAACCGGTTCGTAGGCAATAACAATCTTCTTAAGTTCTGGCTTGGTAAATCCTTCAAGTCCAGCACGAACTTGTCGGATCACATGCGAAACATGAGTGCCGGATTCACGAACTGAAAGTTCTTCACCTACGCAAAATATTGGAGTGAGTTCATTAGCAAGAGCCGCCTTGATTTTTCTATTCACCAGGACGTCATCTTCTTTATGAATTGCGCGTCGCTCTGAGTGGCCGATAACGACAAAGGTGCAACCCAATTTCTTGAGCATTGATCCTGAGATATCTCCAGTGAATGCGCCACCGGCTTCTGGAGAAAGATCTTGCGCGCCATATTGCAGGCGAAGACGATCTCCATCAACCAAAGTCTGAATTGAGCGAATATCGGTAAATGGAGGAATGATCGCTACATCTACCTCGTCGTAATCCTTATCCGAGAGTGAATAGACAAGCTTTTGAGCAACCGCAATTGCTTCAAGATGATTAAGATTCATCTTCCAATTGCCTGCCATTAGCGGCTTACGCATATTCTTCTCCTTCTATTGTTTTCAGATTGTGAACATTAGAGATCTAGGGCCAACAAACCAGGAAGTTCTTTACCTTCAAGATATTCAAGAGATGCTCCACCACCAGTTGAAATATATCCGAAATCACTATCAGCAAAGCCCAGGGCTCGAACAGCAGCTGCTGAGTCGCCTCCACCTACTACTGAGATCCCTGACACTTGAGTAAGAGCTTGGGCGATAACACGAGTTCCGTGAGCAAAATTTGGAAACTCGAAAACTCCCATTGGGCCATTCCAAAATACCGTCTTGCATTCTGCTATCGCTGCTGCAAAGACTTTCGCTGACTCTGGTCCAATATCTAGGCCCATGTGATCTGCCAGAATCGAATCGGCGGAAACTGTTATCGCTGGCGAATCAATTTTGAATTCTGAGGCTATAACAATGTCAGTGGGCAATATCAATGTGACACCAGATGCAGCAGCCTTCTCGATCAACTCTTTTACTGTTGGAATCAGATCGCTTTCGACAAGTGATTTTCCGATCTCTTTTCCTTGGGCCGCAAGGAAGGTGAAGACCATTCCACCACCAATAGCCATCACATCAACTTTATTAAGCAGATTTGAGATAACACCAATCTTGTCAGAGACCTTAGCTCCCCCGAGTACAACACCGTACGGGCGTGCGGGATTAACGGTAAGTTTCTTTAAGACTTCTACCTCTGCACCAACAAGTGTTCCAGCGGCATGAGGCAGAAGTTTTGGAAGGTCATATACGGAAGCGTGCTTGCGATGTACGGCACCGAAACCATCACCCACATAGACATCTGCGAGCTTTGCCAACTCGAGTGCGAATTCTTTTCTCTCTGCTTCATCTTTAGATGTCTCTGCCGCGCTATAACGGATATTCTCGAGAAGAAGAATTTCACCCGCATTAAGTGCGTGAGCTGCCTGAGTAACTTCTGGGCCAAGTAGCGCGCCAACAAAGTGAACCGGGAATCCAAGAAGATCTGCCAAACGCTTGGCCACGGGTGCTAGTGATAACTCTGGTTTAGCCTCACCTTTTGGACGACCCAGGTGAGCAGCAATGACAATACTTGCACCCGCAGAAAGCAGGTGCTTGATGGTTGGCAGCGAGGCTTTTATTCGCCCATCATCTGTAATGACCCCATCTTTCAATGGAACATTGAGATCGCAGCGAAGAAAGACTCGCTTGCCAGCCACATCAAGTTCATGCAAGAGCATTAGAGCGATTTACCTACAAGTCCGACAAGGTCAACCAGGCGGTTTGAATAACCCCATTCATTGTCATACCAACCAACAATCTTTACCTGATTGCCGATCACCTTTGTAAGACCTGAATCGAAGATACATGAAGATGGATCGGTAACAATGTCAGAAGAGACGATTGGATCTTCTGTATATGAAAGGTATCCCTTAAGCGCGCCGTTAGCGGCAGCCTTCATCGCAGAATTGATCTCTGCAGCAGTCGCTTCCTTAGCAAGTTCAACGGTGAGATCTGTTGCAGATCCTGTTGGAACTGGCACGCGCATCGCATATCCATCAAGCTTTCCTTTAAGTTCTGGGAGAACGAGTGAGATCGCCTTAGCGGCTCCAGTTGATGTTGGGATCATATTTGTTGCAGCAGCGCGAGCACGACGGAGATCCTTATGTGGGAAATCAAGGATCACCTGGTCATTTGTGTACGCATGGATCGTGGTCATCAGACCCTTAACAATCCCCCAGTTATCCTGAAGAACCTTTGCCATTGGTGCAAGGCAGTTTGTAGTACATGAAGCGTTAGAGATCACGTGATGGCTAGCTGGATCGTACTTCTCGTGGTTAACGCCCATAACAATTGTGATGTCTTCATCACTTGCAGGGGCTGAAATAATTACCTTCTTGGCACCGGCTGTTATGTGCTTCTTAGCATCGGCTGCCTTAGTGAAATGTCCTGTTGATTCAATGACGATATCTGCTCCGACAGCGCCCCATGGCAAGTTAGCTGGATCGCGGTCTGCAAAGACTTTGATTGTCTTGCCACCAACTGTGAGAGTGTCATCAGTATGTGTAACTTCAAGGCCTAGGCGACCCAATATTGAGTCGTACTTAAGGAGATGAGCAAGTGTCGCGTTATCGGTGAGATCGTTAATTGCAACGATATTGATATTTGGGTTGGTCAGAGCGGCGCGAAAGAAGTTGCGGCCAATACGTCCAAAACCATTGATTCCAACATTAATCATGAGTAAACCTTTTTCTATCTAGACCCAATAAAGGGAGTCGGCACACTATCTGCCACAGCGCTGGGGTCTTGGCTAACCTTATCAGGGGGCAATCAACTTCTTTTGCGTTACTCGAAAGTACTGCCTATCACAGCCGAGAGTTACGCGTGATTATTGTATTTCCTACAGGATTTTACTTCTGATTTCTCATTCGCTGAGTAGATCTGGAGAAAGCCCTGCTTCTGTATCTGGAATACCGAGTTCTCCTGCGCGTTTATCTGCCATTGCTAACAATCGGCGAATGCGTCCTGCAATTGCATCCTTTGTCATTGGAGGCGTTGCAAGTGAGCCCAACTCTTCAAGACTTGCTTGGCCGTGGCTAATGCGAAGTTCGCCCGCCTCTTTCAAGTGATCTGGAATTTCGTCTCCAAGAATTTCCATCGCACGTTGCACTCGAGCAGCAGCGGCAACAGCAGCACGTGCTGAGCGACGAAGATTGGCATCATCAAAGTTAGCAAGTCGATTCGCGGTAGCACGTACCTCACGACGCATACGACGTTCTTCCCATGCGAGAACACTCTCGTGCGCACCTAGCCTTGTAAGTAGAACTCCTATGGCATCACCATCACGGATAACGACACGATCTACTCCACGAACTTCGCGCGCCTTTGCCGCAATACCTAGGCGACGAGCTGCGCCAACTAATGCAAGTGCAGCTTCTGGGCCAGGACAAGTGATCTCAAGCGAAGATGAACGTCCGGGTTCGGTCAATGAGCCATGGGCAATAAATGCTCCACGCCATGCAGCTTCTGCATCGCAGATATTTGCCGAAACAACCTGAGGTGGCAGTCCGCGAATAGGTCGCCCATTTCCATCGATGAGACCAGTTTGTCGCGCAAGCGCATCACCTGATTCGATCACGCGTACAACGTAGCGAGAGCCTTTTCGGAGCCCACTCGAAGAGAGGACTGCGAGATCACTGTCATGGCCATAAATATCTGCAATATCTTTCTTGAGTCTTCTCGCACTCTGAGAGGTATCGAGTTCAACCTCGATGACCACCTTGCCTGCGGCGATATGAAGTCCACCAGCAAAACGAAGCAGCGATGAGACCTCAGCCTTGCGACAGCATGGACGAGTTACTGAGAGACGACTTAATTCATCTTTTACTGCTGCTGTCATAGCCATGGGGCTATCCAACCAAAGTTTTCCTCGCAATGTGTGCGAAAAGGGAGGCTAATTTTTTTGTATCGTGATGGTTGGCACTGGCCGGTAGGCGAAGATCCTGCACAATCAACTCTCCACCTTGGGTTGAAACTTTATCTTCCAGGAGTTTTGCGGCCTGCGGATCGCTAACAAGGGATGAATCGGCAACAATGAAATCAAATGAGAGTTTCGGGGCCAATTTCTGCACCGCAGCAATGTGGTCGAGTGCACTTCGACCAGAAAACTCCCCACTTTCTGCGTCATCAAGATTGAGCAGAAGGATTTTCTTAGCTGGAGAATTTATAAGCGCGTCGACTTGTTCGGGAACAAGGAGATGGGGAAGAACACTTGATATCCAAGACCCTGGTCCCATCGTGATCCAATCGGCTTCGGCAATAGCGGCTAAAGCTTCTGGCCTTGCCTTTGGGTTCTCTGGAATTAACTTCACGGAATCAAAACGTCCCGTGGTTGTAGCAACTTCCTTCTGTCCTCGAATCGTCTTCTTCTCTCCTTGCTCAAAGAAGGTTGCCTCTATATCTAACGGTTCTCCTGCCATTGGAAGAACTCGACCAACAACTTTAAGGAGCGCACCTACACGATCTAAACCTTCAACCGGATCTTCATCGCGATCCCAAAGCGCTGCTAAAAGCAAGTTGCCCACTGCATGTCCATCAAGTGGTCCATCGCTCGTAAAACGATACTGCATGATCTCAGCCCAGCTTCTTCCCCATTCATCATCAGAACACAGGGCAGCAAGCGCCATTCGTAAATCACCCGGTGGAAAAATAGGAAACTCTTCTCGTAACCTTCCACTAGATCCGCCATTGTCGGCTACGGTAACAATCGCAGTGATGCGTGAAGTCAACGATCTGAGAGCGGTCAACGTTGCAAAGAGACCATGCCCTCCGCCCAGGGCAACAACGCGTGGTGAAGTCATTGCTTACTCGCGACCAACATCTCTATGGGTGGCGTGCGCCGAAATCTCTACAGTCGAAGAGTGATCATTGAGTTGACGCGCGATCTCTCGGGCAATGGAGACGCTGCGATGTTTTCCCCCAGTGCAGCCAACTGCGATTGTGACAAAACGCTTTCCTTCGCGTAGATACCCGGGAACCATCTGCATGACTACCGATACATAACTCTTAATGAACTCTCCCACGCCTTCACTTGCGAGGACTGTTGAGAAGACTTTTTCATCTAGCCCTGTGAGTGGTCGAAGTTCAGGAACCCAATGTGGATTCGGGATGAATCTTGCATCAAGAAGTAGGTCTGCATCAACGGGGATGCCGTATTTAAATCCGAATGAGAGAACATTTATCCGAATGGCACTTAAGGAGCCGGGAGAAAAAATTTCAGCGATTCGCTTTTCTAGTTGGTGGACATTGAGATTACTGGAATCAATGACAATGTCGGCCTGGGCGCGAAGTTCATCGAGCTTAGTTCGTTCACGGGCAATCCCATCAACAATACGATCACTCGCCTGTAGCGGATGTGGTCGTCGCGTAGATTCAAAGCGCGCAACTAAGATTTGATCGCTTGCATCGAGAAAGAGCATCCTGAATGGAATTTTCTTCTCGCGTAAAGTATTCAAGGAGGCACTCAGATCATCAAAGAACTTTCCACCACGAACATCCACGACGACAGCAACTGATGCAAAATCTGATCCACCTGTTTGTGAGGCTAATTCAGGAAGGATTGCAGGAGGAAGGTTATCGACGACATACCAACCTAAATCTTCGAGTGCGTGGGCAGCGGTCGATCTGCCAGCACCTGACATTCCGGTGAGGATCAAGAGTTCGCGCGTACTCATGGCTACAGTCTGCCATCAACGTCAAGTACCTCAAACAAGGTGTAAGCCCTTAGTTTTCTAAGATTTCACCCGTCTGCATATCCACTCCACCGTTTGTTGCGCTCTCCCCCATGTGTGAGAGGTGATTCCAGATAATTGCTGCAATCTTTTCACCGATTCCAGGCGTTGCCGCGATCTCCGCAATTGATGCTTTACGAATCGCGCTGACTGAGCCAAAACGATCAAGAAGGGCTGCTCTGCGAATATGTCCTAGTTGTTCAATCTCATCCAGCACCGACTCGAGCATCACCTTTGATCTCCGTGATCGATGGAAGGTAATTGCAAAGCGATGTGCTTCATCTCGGATACGTTGCAAGAGATACATACCTTCGCTGGTTCGCGGAAGTATGAGTGGATCATTGCTATGAGGAAGCCATACCTCTTCTAGTCGTTTTGCTAAGCCGCAGAGAGCAATATCGGTAACGCCAAGTTCTTGCAGAGCACGGGCTGCAGCTGCAACTTGAGGTGCGCCACCGTCGACAACAATCAGTTGTGGTGGGTAAGAGAACTTACTTAAACGTCCACCGGAATCTTTGACCTCGCTCTGGTCAACATCTCTATCTGCCAAGAATCGTTTGAGTCGACGAGTGATCACTTGATGCATCGCACGCGTGTCATCAGTCGCCTCTGTCGTATCGATAATGAATCTTCGATATTCACTTTTCTTTGCAATGCCGTCTTCGAAAACCACCATCGATGCCACAACCGTGGTACCTGAGATATTTGAGATATCAAAACACTCGATGCGCAAAGGTGTGCGAGGGAGCTCTAGAACTTCCTCAAGCTCAATCAGCGCCTTGCCCGACACGGCAGCATCATTTGCGCGTTTACTCAGGAATTGGATGAGGGCGTAGTGAGCATTTCTCTCAACAGTTTCGAGAAGTTCAACTTTCTCACCTCGCTGTGGAACTTTGATCACGACCTTATGTCCGGCAACCGAAGTTAACCAGGCTGTGAGAGATTCAAGATCGGCTGGCTCTTGATTAATATGAACTGTTGAAGAGACATCAGATGTTCCATCGCCATAGATAGAGAAAAGAAGTGAGGCCCACTGATCCTCTCCTTCAAGGGTTCTCTCCTGATCAACAATCCAGGAACGTGAACCTTTAATGGAGCCGCGGCGCACCATAAAGATCGACCCCGCAGCATGAAAGCCCTCTTCATGAATAGCAATGAAATCTCCATCTAAATCATCAGAGAGATTTCCTTGGGTAGATCGCTGAGCCTTTTCAAATGATTCAATCTGATCGCGAAGACGTGCTGCTCGCTCGAACTCTTCGCGGGATGCGGCTAACTCCATCTCGCTGCGCATGGTGGGAAGAAGATCTTCCATTCCAGATTCCATAAACTCATTGAGTTTGACTGCAATCTGGCGATGTTCTTCAGGTGTAACCCAACCTACACATGGCGCTGCACACTTTCCGATATCACCTAGAAGACATTGGCGCTTACTCTTTTGAGCCCGCTGAAAGTTTCCAGCACTGCATGATCTGACAGGAAACACTTTAAGTAGAACTTCGTAGGTGTTTCTTAGCGCCCAGGCATTTGTATACGGTCCAAAGTATTTGAGACCAGGCCGCTTCTCTTTCCGGGTGATAAAGATTCGTGGGTATTCATCCTCGATTGAGATGGCTAGATATGGGTAGGACTTATCGTCCTTGAATTGAACGTTGTAGGTGGGGTGATACTGCTTGATCCATGAGAATTCCAGAGCGAGGGCTTCGAGTTCTGTCTTCACGATTGTCCAATCAACGCGAACCGCCTCATGCACCATGCGATATGTCTTCTGCGCTAAATTCGATCCAAAGTACGAGCTCAATCTGTTTTTGAGATTCTTCGCTTTACCAACGTAGATAACTTTCTCTTTATCATTGTAGAAGCGATATACCCCAGGTTCTTCAGGGATTTCGGTAGGGCGATAGCTGGCTGGATCTGCCATCTCTACTTCTTCTTCGTTACAGGTTTCTTAACGGAGCGATTGCTCTCTAAAATCTCGCGCAAGAATTGTCCGGTGTAACTCTCTTTCACAGTTGCAACGTGCTCAGGAGTTCCTTCTGCGACAACCATTCCGCCTCTAAAGCCACCCTCTGGCCCCATATCGATGACCCAATCAGAACTTTTAATGACATCAAGGTTATGTTCAATGACTATGACAGTGTTTCCAGAATCTACAAGGCGACTTAGAACACCTAATAGTTTGTTGACATCTTCAAAGTGAAGACCAGTCGTTGGCTCATCGAGAACATAGATTGTTCGTCCAGTTGAACGACGTTGTAACTCAGTTGCTAATTTCACGCGCTGCGCCTCGCCACCTGAAAGAGTCGGCGCCGACTGACCTAGCCGCACATATCCAAGACCGACATCGCAGAGAGTCTTAAGGAAGCGCGCGATTGTAGGAACTGATTCAAAGAACTGATGAGCGATTTCAATCGGCATATCCAACACTTCGGCAATCGTCTTACCCTTGTAGTGAACTTCCAATGTTTCACGGTTGTAGCGCGCGCCATGGCAGACCTCGCAAGGCACATAGACATCTGGCAAGAAGTTCATTTCAATCGTAATCGTGCCATCGCCCGTGCAATTCTCACAGCGTCCGCCCTTCACGTTAAAGCTAAAGCGACCTTGCTGGTATCCACGGATCTTTGCTTCAGTCGTCTCTGAGAATAGAGCGCGAATTTTGTCGAAAACGCCAGTGTATGTCGCTGGATTTGAACGTGGAGTACGCCCGATCGGAGATTGATCGACGTGTACGACTTTATCCAACTGGTCGATTCCAGTAATTGTCTTATGTCGTCCAGGCACGATTCGTGCACCGTTGAGTTTATTGGCAAGCGTTGAATACAATATATCGTTAACGAGCGTTGATTTTCCAGATCCACTCACACCTGTAACGGCGACAAAGGTTCCTAATGGAATCGAAACCTCAACATCTTTGAGGTTATTCTCTTTTGCACCCTTAATAACGATCTGACGTTTTGGATCTACTGGGCGGCGCTTACTTGGAATCTCGATTGCCCGACGCCCAGAGAGATAGGCACCAGTGATTGACTCAGATGAGGCAATGAGCTCTTCATAAGAACCTGACACGACAACCTTGCCACCATGTTCACCTGCACCTGGCCCAATGTCTACTACCCAATCAGCGGTACGAATAGTCTCTTCATCATGCTCAACAACAATCAGCGTATTTCCAAGATCACGTAAACGTGTGAGCGTCTCAATGAGTCGACGGTTATCTCTCTGATGTAATCCGATACTTGGCTCATCTAGAACATAGAGCACACCCACCAACCCCGAACCAATCTGTGTTGCCAAACGAATTCGCTGCGCTTCTCCACCAGAGAGTGTTCCGGCGGGACGGTCAAGAGAGAGGTAATCAAGTCCAACATCAAGAAGGAAGCCAAGGCGTGCATGCACTTCTTTCATTACTCGCTCTGCGATTTGCGCTTCGCGCTTAGAGAGCTTTACCTGTTTGAGAAATGCTGCACAATCATCAATGGAGAGTTCACAGACCTGAGCGATGCTCTTATCTCCAATAGTTACCGCCAAAACTTCTGGCTTTAGACGAGCACCATTGCAGACTGCACAAGGAATCTGACGCATGTACGCCTCATACTTGTCACGGCTGTAATCACTGTCGGTTTCGCTATGGCGGCGGTGGATAAAGGGAATAACCCCTTCAAAACCAGTTGTGTAATTCCGCGCTCCATAGCGACCTTTGTAGCGCATCTTGATCTCGTACTCATATCCATTGAGGATGGCATCTTGCGCTTTTACTGAGATCTTCTTCCAGGGTACGTCGAGTGAGAATTTAATGTCAGCAGATAGAGCTTCTAGTAATCGAACAAAGTAGTCTGATGATTGACCACCAGACCAAGGGGCGATTGCTCCTTCATTAATACTTAAACCATCATCAGGAATGATGAGATCTTCATCAACTTCTAGCTTTGTTCCAATACCTGAACACTCTGGACATGCACCAAATGGCGAGTTAAATGAAAAAGAGCGTGGTTCTAACTCTTCGAAGGAGAGGTTGCAATCATGGCAGGCAAGATGTTCGCTGTACGTATGGATCTTCTCTTGCCCAGCTTTAGCATCGACAAAATCAAGGAGAACAATTCCACTGGATAGCCTCAGCGCGGTTTCAATAGAGTCAGTCAACCGAGATTTTGAATCTGCCTTTGCTGTAAGTCGATCAATAACAACTTCGATCGTATGCTTCTCTTGCTTCTTAAGCTTTGGAGGCTCAGAGAGTGAAATTGCCTCGCCATCAACAATCGCTCGTGAATAACCCTGCTTAACAAGATCGGTGAAGAGATCAACGAACTCTCCCTTACGTTCACGGACAACAGGTGCTAAGACTTGAAATTTTGTTGTTGGAGGTAATTCGAGAATTTGATCAACGATCTGTTGTGGACTCTGTCTAGAAACAGGCTTCGTACATTGCGGACAGTGTGGTCTACCTGCACGAGCAAAGAGAAGACGGAGGTAGTCATAGACCTCGGTAATCGTTCCCACAGTTGAGCGTGGATTGCGATTCGTTGATTTCTGATCGATAGAAACTGCAGGAGAAAGCCCCTCGATGAAGTCAACATCTGGTTTATCCATCTGTCCGAGGAATTGGCGAGCGTATGCCGAAAGTGATTCCACATAGCGACGCTGACCCTCGGCAAAGATCGTATCGAAGGCAAGGCTAGATTTTCCTGAACCG
>JACCDG010099456.1_pt1 | contig 26379 bp, 10 predicted proteins | sample 7442471 | NCBI WGS metagenome assembly JACCDG01 (sample SAMN15323444, study PRJNA562643) | freshwater metagenome | isolation source: river surface water | place: USA:Blue River Watershed | collected 2017-08-17 | reverse complement strand
TCTTTTGAGTGAGAATGTTTCCCATGGCATCATAGGTATAGTCTGTTGCATAGGCCGTGGGGTTTGTGCCAGAACCCGACTGCCACTGGTTGGTGGTGTTATTGATATTGGTAAACGCGCGGCTGCTAGATAGTCTATTCAACTGATCGTATTTATACGCACTACCAAAAGCCTCGGGTGTAATGGTTTGGTTTGTAGCGTAATCACTGGCTTTGGGTAAACAAGTGACCATATGGGAAATGTTTCCGTTCCATAGGTCACTACGGGCAGCGAGTAAATCACTACCAGCGGTACTGGCCTCAAACTTACTGGCGGTGGTAAAGGTTCCAATGGGGTTGTAATCGCCAGCAAAATACCCAAGGGTATAGCCAAAGGCATCGGTTGCTACTTTTGCATGGGTGTTACCAGTAAGGGATAAATCACCATCGCGGCCTGGGTCACGCACAGCGGACATCGTATTGCTGTTAACGCCCTTAATCCAACCTTGAATGGTATAGGAGTAATCCAACCCTTGAACTTTCAAATCCCCCAATTCAGCGCGAGACAACGGACCGTGTTTGTAATACTCGTAATTGGCATCCTTATCCCACAGGATGGCATCTTTGCTGGTTTCTACTTGAACAATTCTGTTATCAGCATCATAACTGTAACGATGGTGGTATTCATCGCGTTGTCCTGGACTGTAATCCACTTGGTTTACCTTGCCACTGATGAGATCGTACTGATAATAAAGGTGTTTGTACTGATTGCTAACAGCAGCCAGATCCGGCACATCTTGCACCAAATGATCTACATTGCCGTGTACATCATAGCTATAATAGGTTGCATGCCCAAAGCCGGTGGTCGCACCGGCGCTGAGGGCCGCATGTACATCCATGTAATAAACCGCCGTTACCCGTTTTTTGGTGTTTCTCTGGGAGATTACGCCACTGGGACCTTGCTGGTTATCATAAAAAGTTTGGGTGATTTCTGTGCGTGTTGTGCTGCCACCATTGGAAATCCAAGTAGACAACAAAGCGTCTTCTATTTGTCGACCAGACAAAGTAGTCTCTATTCGGTCTGCTGTGGCCTTTTCTCCCACTTCAGTAATTCTACCCAACGGATCATACAATGTATAACTGTAGGCTTGGGTTGTTTTGTTGAACTGTTTGGTATTTTGACTAACCACCATTCTGCCCAAGCGGTCATACCAGAAAAGTGAGCTTGCAAAATCGGCCTGATCATTGACTTGCTTTGCATATCCTGAGCTGCCGGCAAATACCAGATGATCCCGTTTATTCAATGCCAAAGTGGTTAAATTGACGGAGCCGCTACCGCTACCTGTATTTTTTTGAACCCAGGTATTTCCGTAGTCTACTGTTTTTATTAAAACCCCGGCTGCGCCCAAAATGTACGCACGACTTCTATCGTACATGACCACATTGTTGAAATTGGTTGTTGTGGTTCCTGACGGCGCTGTGATGGCAGTAAATGTGGCAGAGGTCATGAAATTATCTGACCGCTGAATGACACCGCTGTTGCCTACCACAATGGCGTACTTGCCCTGAACGTCGGCAGAGGTATAAGTATTTCCTGAAGTATTATTGACTTGTTGCCATGAACTTGAGCCCGGTGATAATCTGTAAACCAAAGTGCCACCCACGAGGATTCCATAATTGTATTCGTTGAATGAAAGTCCCTTGAAATCTGTTGACGTGGACGGAGCAACGTTAAAATTGAAGTTAATTTGGTTACTGGCGTTTGAGTGCATGACTTTAGCCATCACCCCAGCGGCGGAATGACGTTTTCCTATCACATATACCTTGGTCTCTGATACAACATATACTTTTTCAAAGTCTGAAAAACTTGTACCCGAGACCGCAGTTTGGGGGTTATAATACCATGAATTCCCATCATCCTGAGTGCGCAACGAAATTCCCTTGACCCCTACCGCAACGCCTATGGCTTTGTTGATGTGGAGGTCGCGTAATTCTTCTGTACCCAAATAGGATCGACTCCAAACAGAAGTACTTCCATCCATCCTAGCCAATGTTCCTGAAGTTCCACCCAGCAAGATATCATTGTTTGAATTTCGCGTGGCCGTTGTATAATTGGTTCCAGGCATCAATAAACCACCAATATTTGCAATGGTAAATGTCACACCACTGTTATTGGTGTAAAGCAGTGGTACGTTTTTATTAGAGGTAACAATGTACCCCGCACCAGATCCAGTGCTAATCACATCATTGATCAATACCGCGGAACCACAATTCACTTGGGAAATTACACCGGAATTTATCAAAAGTAAATTGCTTGTATGGCCGGCTGACAATCCTTGTCCGGAAGATGAGATATCCAAACTGGTTAACTCTGAAACCGACCCAGTGGGAATCATGCTAAATGTAGCTGCATCGTTCAGACTTTTATACAAATTACCATCCCCTGCTGCAATCCAAATTTCAGATGTTCCCCCAAGAGCTTTGACTTTGTTGAAGTTGTTGGGTTTTGTATTCAATAGGCTAGAATTCCAAGTGCCGGAGTATTTTCTGATTGTTCCCAAATCACCCACCACAATGTAGTTTGTGCCGCTTAGCGCAGCGATGTCCTTTACCGTTCCATCACCCGACAGCGAACTGATAGAATTTACAGATGGGGTTGATAGACTTGATGTAGAAAAAGTGGCTACTTGCGGGCTACTTCCAGCGTTTAAAGCGAAAAGATTAGACCCATTCTCCGATAATTGGCTGTAGTAATTGGTGCCTGATGTTAACTGGCTAAATGAACCATTATAATTGGGTGCGGTGCCCGTAATATCCATGCGATAAACATTACCGCCCATTGTAACCACACCTAAAGTAGCAGAATTTGAATAGACATGGGTAATGTCTGTTGATGGAGCGCCTGTAACCTCATACCACAACAAATTCCCTGAAGCATTGGAAACAATGTAAACTGCTCCATTGTCGCCAACGATGATACCATCATCCAGGTTTCTGAAATATACCTGGTTGAAATCCGCTGTAACTGATTGCGCAGGACTTAATTTCTCAACTTTTATATTCGTTCCTGAAAGATCCAATTTGGCAATCAACCCGTCTTCACCAACAGCGAAACCTTTGCCATTGGTTTTATCCCAAAAGTGAAATCCATTGTAAAAACCAATGCTCGATGCTTGCGTCCATGTATTTCCTCCATTGGTGGTTTTATAAATTTTACCCAAAGAATTGATCGCGAGTCCTTTGGCTGTGGTACTGAAGAAAACATCTTTAAAGTTAAAACTCACTCCGGTTTCTATGATGGTCCAATTAGCACCACCATCCGTAGTTTTTACCAATAACCCATCTGCACCCGCTGCGAATCCATTGTTGTTATCAATCATCCAATTGCAAGCCAAATCAGATGTTCGGAGCTTATCAGCCAATGTTACTTCAGTCCAAGTGCCAGCCCAAGAAGTACATTTTATCAGCTTTGAATTTCCGGCCAACTCAACCACAGCGTAGCCTGTACCGGTGGATGTTTCTTTGAATGATATGCTCTTGGTATCTGCTCCCGCCAACGCTGATGGCAATTTATTACCGCTCCATGTTATCACGCCTGAGTTGTCGCTGAAATATTCAAAGAATCCTGATTTACCACCCACATAACCCTCATAAACACCCCCATTACTTCTAACTACGATATCAACAAAATTAACCACGGAGTATTTGTTTAGTGCCAAAATGACCCAGTTTTGTCCGCCATCAACGGTTTTCAATAGTATCCCGCCTTTGGCCACGGCGTAACCAACTGTTGTGCTAGCCATAGAAATTCGACTGATATCACCGGTGTAAATATCGCCTTCGCGGAACCAGTGTTCACCGCCATCAACAGTGCGATAGAATTGAGAGATACCGTTTAGATTCCCAACCATGATTCCATTGTTGCCATTGACAAATTGAACGTCTTTGGCTTCAAAACCCGCTGGAATACCTGAAGTCTGAGAAACATACCATAGATCCATCTTGTCATTGTCTGGAACACTTTGTTTCACCAGTTGATTTAAACTATTGTACTCATATACTGTATTGAGAATATGAGAAGTATAGAAATTATGTGTACCATAGGTTCTGTCGGCATTGATTAATTCAAAATCTGCTGGATCCGTAACCAGTTTCACTCCCGCTGGGGGCACGGTTCTAACAAGTGAGCCCGCTTGGTCATAGTAATACAAAGTAAAATGATAATCTCTTGAAGGGTATTGTACTGTCAGAGATTCAAGTGCTGACATACAATGAGCATAGTAATCCTTCTGAAAAGCAGATGTTAGCTCTTCCAGTTGTTGATTGTGACGAATTTGAGCGTTGTGATAAGCGACTTCATCCAAATATTTGCTACATGGATTTACATAAGTCACTGTTGGCAATGGCTCTAAGTCACATTTATTAAAATCCCTTTTCAGAATTTGCATCGCACTTGTGCTTTTCTTTCGGTTTGGAATTGGGACAAGTGTATCAAAGTTCGCGTAATTATTGGGGTACAAAGTCACTTGCGCAAAGCCGTAGGAAGCCAAATTAGCTGGCGAATGTCCCGCCAAATTATTATAATGATCTGTAAAGTTCAACCATTTTTCACAATCTATGTTATTTGTGTAACTGGCAATATTTGTGGCACCAGCAACTTGTGATTTCTGAGTGTAATAATGATACTGCCACCAGCAATCCGCATCGCAGCCTTGCTCTTTGAACTTAGAATACGGTACTGGTTGAAAGTCAGGATAATCTGTATGTGGGAATTCAGTGTTCAATGCATTGACCCATCGGTTAATATAGACGCCATATTTCAAGGCACACTCGCATTCCAATGGCCCAATTGAGTCCTCTGTCATAAAAACCGGTTTAAACCAAGATGGCGGAGTTGCCATAGATGAGAATTTATTATTAAAGGCTGCAACCGCATCCATCAATACTCTTTGTTGTGCAGATCCTGAATTTAACACCCCATCTGGGAATCCCCACATATCACATTCGTGACAAAAAGACATTTGACAACCATAGTATGTTGCGAATAGACTAATGTCAATCGGAGCTGATGAAAGCGGTGTATCGCAACCAACAAATTGAAATAAATTATATATATTTCCCAACCGCAATGCTCTGATATAGTACAAATAATTGGTTACACATTCGCAAGGAAAAGAAGAGCTGTTAGCAACAATGGCAACTGTTGGCCCTCCACTCATATTATAATTTTGTACTTCTTGAACGTACCAATTATAATTTGAACATTCTTTGTTAGAATTAGAACCCATACCACTCGTACCAGACCCACTCCCTCCAAGCCCACTAACATTAATGGGTGGATCACAGTCTGGGCAAGTACCAATGGGTATACAAGACACTGAACCATAAATTTCCTCATAAATTCCATTATTAAATTTCACCATTACGGTAAAATTGTGCTCTGCTCCAGCCAAATAACCTTGACCATCGGAACCAATCAGCCCTATTTGTGAAATATTGGATATACTGCCATTGGATGTAAAGTTTTTCAGATTCTTTCTGTACAACCGAATTGCACAGTTGCTGATGATTGCGTTTGTAACTGGATCTTTAAGTTCTATGCTTGTTGTAATTTCATTGTCTCCCCAAACTGGATTTTTTAATGTAGCATTTCCTTTTCCAACATATGATTCGAGCAAATTTGTATATAAATCACTCGCCATCAAATCAACATCTGAGGTTGGATGAGAAGGAATATAATGAGATAGTAATGCTTCAAAATCAGTGGTAGCATCATATTGAATATTATCGCACACAATTGGTACTGGATTGTTGCAAATCCCCAATCTACCCCTGGAAACTGAGCCAGAAATATCAACCTTTGAATACGGTGCTGAACCACTCACAGAATACCAAGCTGACACAGTAAAACCACCGTTCAAATTTCCATTGTCATATTTGAAATTGGTGAAATACGCAATTTGAGATAATTGTGATGCAGTAAAACTCGAAGGACTATAGGTGTTAAATTGAATTTCAATATCATTTGCAGATGGCGCAGCTCCATTTTGGAAAATCCTGAAAACCCCTGAGCCATTGTATGACCAACGCAAATTATTATTGGGTGTGCTTCCAACATTGTTTCGAATAAAACGAGTCAATGCATTTGTGTATGAAGTTTCCAAATTGACGTTTGAATTTACAAGGTCATTTCCTTTGGCAACAGCACTCATCAACCTGGCTAAATCGTTGGCGTAATCAGTATTCTTACAATCATCTTTGAAACCACAATTTCCAAAGGGTAAGCAACTTCGACCTTTGACGATAATGGTATTTCCTGAACTCAATATTGCATCCCATCCAAAATAATATGTCAAAGTTGCTGTGTCGTATTTAATGTAAAAAAAATTCTTGAATTCAATTATAGTATCTGAGCTCCAATTGTATCCCTTGGGCAATTCAAAAATGACATTGCAGTTGGCAGATATTGAGGAGGAATTAGTGAAATGAGCAGTCAATACGTTATTAGTAATAGACGGATTCCAACTCCAATCTCCAAAAGATGATCCCGGGATACTTGGTGCTATAATAGCCTTGTGAATGGTGGGTGTAAACCAAACGTCTTCATATACTTTGTGGTTTGATTTCAAGGTGCCTTTTCTAGACATTTCATTTAACCACAAGGTAAAATCCATGTCCAATGGGCAGGCCTTGCCATAATAGGATCTATTAAATTGGGCTTTGTCTTCGTCTATTTGTTTTGCGGCAGCATTTGCGCGCAAATCGAATCGTTTAACTTTGTTGGAGTATAACTTATAGGTATTGTTAGAACAAGGTTGATTGTTGTCAGTATCGAAATCACTGTAATCCATGTTTGACTCAAAAGGATTAAAATCACCTTCTGATAAACCAATACAATGATTTATACCTCGGTTACAATTGTCGGTATTTGAAACCCAATCATCAGCACTTTGTGCCATCAACTCCTGCTTGTAGCTTAAATACAAAGATCGATATGTGATCCATTGTTGATTGAGTTGTTCTGTAGTAGAAGAGGTTGAACCGAAATTATCGCAGGCGGGTTTGGGAGGCGTTGGTGTCGGCAATGGCGAGCCATAATAAGAAGGACAGTTAACAGTGATTGCGGCTACATTTAACATTGACGCAGATCCTTGCCACTGATCAACTTTTGACTGCATTGCTGTTTTTTGTGAGCTTCCGTTAGGACTGAGGAAATATGGATCAGCATTTACTAAAGCGTTTGTTGAAAGCAAATTTGGAAAGTGAGAAATTGCATCGCTCCAGGTATTGATGTTCAAAATCATGTCGTCAAATTCTGAACTGGTTTTACCGTATTGAGTGAATGACTTGTTTATGTTCGCGTTGCACCATTTGTTGTAGCAGTATTCTGGGTGATAATACACCAAACTCCAAGACCAGGATCCCCGCCAATTTGATATAAAGTCAGAAAGACGCTTTAAGTTCTCAGGATAGCAATAGGTAATACCAGATTGAGTAAAGGATGAGTTGCATTCTGGAACATACGTACCATCCGGTAGCTGTGATAATCTTATTTTACTGCGAGTAACCCCATCGGCTTCAAAATAACCTGCGACCATACTGTTACCTGAAACTCCAAACACTTCCATTTGAGGATTTCTCCAATACGCAGCATTGGAATTTGTAATAGGTAATCCGCCGTCAGGCAGTAGGTTGAAATCATTGTAAATACTCAAAGGATATAAAGCCGGTTCGTTTAGTCCTGTAATGGTATTCAAATATTCTCCATATTGACCAGAAGGTGCCATATTTCCCAACATCATTTGATATGTAGCCTCGCACAAATCCGGCCCTTTACAAGGTTCCATACAACGATTGTATTCTTCAGTCCACTCTTCCTCTGTACCCCGGCCAGCAAGGACGTATTCATCCTTGGTACCCAATGCCGCGGCGCATTCTTCACAAGTTATATCACATCCCTCGTAGTCTAATTTGGCCTTTTCTTGCTTTAGCAATGTATCGAATGGTGTAATACAAGAATTACTTTCCGGATTCAGGTATTGCTTTAGGTAATACTCGTACGCTTCTTTGTTCACGCTAAGCGTTTTTGTAATATGATAATTACCGATTCCTAAATCAAAGCTGAGCGAACCTAGATATTCTGAAAAATACACTTCATTGCTACAGTTTGTATTTAGTATGGGATGTCCGACACGTATTTTCTTTGGCAAGCCAGTCAACATAACACCACAGTCATCACGGATGGCTATTTCAAGATCATAAATACAATCAAAACACATGTTTGAAACGCATTCCGGAGACACGGTCATGGGAGTAATCCCGTAATTAAAAACATGAACCCCTGGCTCGCTTACCAACAGATATGCGTTATACTCTAATGCAGAATTATCAATATTTGAAACATTCAATACCGATTTTCCATTCACATCGGCGGCAAACAAGTCCGCTGACACTGTAGTTGACGAACTTGGATAACTGTTTAATTCGGACACATTTCCTGGCTTCGTTCCAGATAGTGCCGTGGCAATTAATCTGCCTTCCTGGTCCAAATAACTAATTGATACTTGACCGTTGGGATCAACAACCATATTTTTCTTGTAATGGCGGGCGTACCCCACTTCACTACCAAAAAGTCTATCTAATTCTATTTGATTTGGCTGCCCATAATAATATTTGGTTTCATGCCCACTGCCCAATTGATGATTTTGACCTACGCCACCTTGTCGTCTTATCCTTCCCGTATTATCAGGAGTGTATTCAACCTGATTGAACGGAAATCCAGCAGCATCTGGTATGAAAGCATTGTTTCCAGTTTTGTTGGGATTTGATGGACTGTAGTATTGCCCTGCACCCGTAGTGTTTTTTAGTGCTCCAACGCTAGGGTTGCAACTAGATTGATCAACGTCAAAATCCGCCCATGAATATTTGTCCCCTGTGGTGTTTACATTCAAATTGGCATTGTAGGTCAATGCCGGAGACTGCAAAGGCACTGGCAAAATATCAATAGCTTTACGTCCATTGTAATCGTATATACTCTCGGCAGCAACTGCGGTATTGTCAGAATTAATTTTTGTGACTGTTTGTCGGCCACGCAAACTTCCATCGTAATAATTAGCGATTTCCTTTTTCTTTCCTTCCTCAGCAAAAACGCTAGAATACTGCCAATTCAGATCCCCTTGGTGTGCATTGCTGACGTAATAATATGAATTGGAACAAGACCCAGATGTGGGATTTGTTCCCTCATCAGGTCGACTCCAAGCCCCAAAAACCTCATTCAATGGACTGGCCAACAACCGTCCAACAGCCCTGACCCTAAAGATCAAATAACCGCGTTCGTAAACCAGATTTAACTTATAAGAATTCGAAGCAGTACTTATTCTTGTTGAATTACTTTTAAAATTCCATTTGATTGTACTGGATGCCAATGCAGTGGTTAAATTGGCAGAGTAATCGTCCACATAAGCCCATTCAAGGTCATAGGTTTCAGCACCTGTAATAGTATTCCAATTTAGCGTAATTTCATCTTTGATTCCATCACCATTCAAATCAGAATCCGTTGCGGTAACACATGTTGTAGCAGTCGTAGACAAATTGTAATATCGCTCGATATCAATATTACCTTCTAATATAAAATTATCGGCTGGATTTGAAATTGTATTACCTGCGGCATCCTTAATGTCCAAAATTCGGACTTCCATTTTGTGTGCACCTGTGAAGCTGTAGGCAATGCGATCTCGATAAGAATTACCCGGTGAAGCATTTGGATTATACTCCAGGGTTAAATCTACATTTTGTGTAGATACAGCCAAGGAGGCATTGGTCTTTTTGATTTCTATAGAAACCTTGTAAAAATATGACGTTGAGGAATAGACCGGGTATGTATGATCCACATACAACACAATCGTGTTACTTACTTTTTTGTTGATGAAACCTGATGAGGAACTTAATGGCAAACTTGAAAACAAGTTATCAGTTACGGAAAATGATGCCGTTGGAACAGCGGTAATTGAGGAGCTGGCCAATGAACCCGTAATTGGAACATGCCCTGCACTGCAATAGTGAGTAATAGCCATGCTCCAGCATAGGACTAGTATTCTCCAAAATGATAACTTAATCAGGTTTTTCATCTCAATTAGTTCTTAAATCCATGATTCGGTAAAGACTGAATTCAGCCTTAGGTGTAATTGCTGAATTTTTTAATTCAACGATATGGCCAATAGCGAATTCCTTAGCCGAGAATTTTTTATTTTCTTGGTAATCAGTGTAAGAGACTTTTGTTTTTGGTTTAATGATTTCTCCGTTCTCAGCGGTAATGGCTTCATTGTGCCACATTTCAAGAACTGCAAGTCGATGATCAACAATATCGATTACCATTTTTGACAATGGATATTGATTGTCTTGAAAGTCCAATTCAATTGTACTTTTAGCGCCTTTGTCATTAACTCGGATAGAACTGCATAATTTTAAGGCAGAGATGATTTCAATTCCAGGATTGTTAGCCATTGGTATGGTATTATATACCATAACCAATTTTGAATTTGTATCTATCACAACCCTTAGTTGCTCATTTTGTATGGTTTCTATTCCCATCAAAACGCTGTGTTCTTTCAATTTATTGTGCCGATAATAGCCCGTGTACGTTTCATCGGCCGTTTGGGCATTATAATTAGAGTACAAGGCATGGGTAACTGTTGCCGCATAATTGGGATGCTCCACATAATAAGAATTTAAATCCACCAAAATCCTTTCAGCCTTTTCCAAATCATTGGTCACAGCTGGCAAAACCGTCTTTGATTTGGGACCAACAGTATTTACATAGCCCATTGAAAAGCCTGTAATTCCTATTAGCACCAGAAATAGACCAATTGATTTTTTCATGATTTTGGTGGATTAAATTAAAGGGATCAATATGGCCAAACGACCTTGAATTCTATGTTGTAGAAACGCTGATTATGATTTAAACCATTATAGCCTTCGCCATTTTTTAAATAGGAAACAAATTTTCCATTTTCACGTTTCAACTCATAAGTACCTTTCGCAATATTTATTTTTGGCGAAGACGCCATAGAACCCCAGTTAATTGCAGATACAATAAATCCTGGATCTCCAAGACCCGTTGAATCAATCTTATATGATCCAACTTTAATCTCATTTTTTTGATGCGCTATACCTATGAATGTATCTGAAAAACCTGTTCCAGCCCAAGTCAACATTGAATCGGCACCCGTCCACGTAACTTTTAAGGAACTTGGTTGTGCACAAACAAATTTTACTCCATTGACTAGAATATAAGGCTTTACATTGGCAGAGTTATCGACAGGAGGAGTTACAGGGTCTTTTTCACAAGACTGAAGAATGAGTAGTCCGCAAGCCGCGGCAATAAGGGAGAGTCTAAAAATTGTACTTTTTTTCATATTTTTTGTTTATTTTTTTTGGTTGCTTTGTCTGTTTTCATTAATGGTAACGATACCTCTTTCTGTTTCTTTTTTGGTTCGGATTAATGTCCCTTCCTGGTCATATTCATAAAAAGTAGCATAATTGTTTTCATCAAGTACCGCTGTTAACTTGAGACTGATAGGATCATACACATAACTTTTCATACTCCCGTTAACAGGATAAATGCGTATATCGTCAAAATAGGAAGTCCCGCTGTTGGAGCCAAGTTGCACAGTTATCGATGTTGCCAAAGCCGGGATTGTAAACTCCTGATATATCCGTTGCCATCCTTCGATGATTCTTCCGTTTGCTACAAATGGACTGGGGCTACTTACACCGGAATTGTATTGTATCTGCACAAAAGGTGCATCAAAAATCGTATCGGTAGGACTGGCACCACCCTCTTTCACCCATAAACTTATGGCATACTTTTGTCCTGGATCAGGTATAAAGCCACCTATACAATTTTCACATGGTGGTAAATCGGGAATGAAACATGCATTGGGGGCCGATATTTCTGTGGACTGTGAACATAGTGCCCTTTCATCGCTCATGTAATCGTCCTTATAAAGGCTAATTTTAACCACATGTTTTTTTCCGTCAGCCAAAAGATTATTTATTCGAAATGTATAGGGTGATGCCAGTGGCAGATTCAAAAAATGTTCTACCTTGTCTATTTCAATTTTTATTACTCCGTGGCTTGGTGCTCCTGAATTCGAAAAATCTAAATCAACGTAGTACAAATTAGAATTTGTGGAACATCCGCTCACAGAACTGTTATTAATAGTTAATGCACATGGAATATTTTGAGGTTTTGGACAACTGTCCACATGAATATACTCAAATGATCTACAATTTAAACTTCCATGTTGTCGGGTCAACATAAAATCCCCCGGATCACTTACAAGGATTTTCGATCCGCAATTTGATCCAACAATTCCATCACCTTTCCATCTGTAATTTGGGAACAATCCAGAAACAGACAATTCTCTTGTGCCATCCCCTAAACAAGGTCCAACAGTAATTGGGTCACTAAAACAACCCCCATCTATATATGCATATCCTAAATGGCCTCCCAATGCACAATCTGAAACAACAAATGTCACCTTGATTTCGTGTCCGATTCTGCTAGTGAGATTAATCAGTGAAGTGTCCCATTGCATAAATTTTATCGAGCTACCGGGAGTTACCGGCTCAAATTTGGAACTTCCGAATTCAGGATCCGTGTTGTCTGCAATTACCCGATATCTACCACATTCTAAATTTTCATTGATTGTAACATCGCGATATGTAATTTGAAAATAAGGCTTCTCCTCTTTGTCGTGGCCACCATTGGGCTCCTCTAATACAACCGCAAAACGGGCTCCATAGATTGGTTTGCTAGCATCTACAGTGAAAGAATATTCCAATTTACTTGCATGCCCCCCATTCAGCTGATTTTCAAGTAAAATACTATAATTACCGCCTGGTGCAACCTGAGGCAACCTGTTATTACCAACCACACTATCATATGGAATTCCGCTATTGGCATCTTTGAGTGTTATATAGGATGAAGAACTTGGAGTTATTGATGTATTGAAATTGTTACAATTCAATGATGGTTCGAAAAAGCAAGAAACTCCCTCCCACGCCGACCAATTTGAAAAATGTCCACTAGCAGAATTTTCAAAATCCACATTATCGCAAATAGCTCCAGAGCCGGCTCCTGGAGGAGGAGGGGCAGATGCTATTTCCCAAGTCTTTAACGCAGTTTTATACTGTAAAGTATTAGACGCCTTTTCTTTTGAAAATTCCGAAACCCAAAGTGTGTAATCGAGTTGTTGCATCTCCAAGCTTTGGGAGAGTGATTCATACATCTGCCAACTGGTATCCGAATTTGCCTGAAACCAAAAATCATTTCTGTTTTTTTGAAATTTTTGAATCCGGCTGTACACAAATGCATTCATTTCCGTATTTGAAAACTTGTACTTTATCGCCAGCGGTTTTAACACTGTGTGCGGACCCTTTTGGATCCAAAGCGTTTCAAATTTATTTTTTCCGTCAGAGGCAAGTAATTTACCTGACAAGCATCCAACCAAAAGAATTAATACCAAAAGCCTTCTCATCATCTTCTTTATTATTCAGGAATACAATCGTTTAGATTTCTTGTTACCGATTTCGGCGTTCCCGCACCAACAGATAAACTCTTTTTACCCGTGTGCGACATTGTCTTGGATACCGATAAACTATCCGCTTTATAACTGAAATGATCCGTGGCACAATTCTGAAAATCATAATCTTCAAAACCGTCAAATGCTATTTCTCGATACTTAGCATTTGCCGCTACAGAGGTGGGTATGGTGTTATTATATCCGTAAGTGGCCGACGAAAAACGACCCAAAGCATCCACATTTTCCAATTCTGCACCATAGGGATTAATTTCAGTAATTTCTGAAGTCCATGTCCAATTGGTATTATCAGTCACCCATTTGTTGCCATACCATTTCCAATAGGGATTAAAAGCGGTGTAAACTCCGTCTCGCCTAATATCTGTATTGTTGTTTTTCCAAGAATGTTGTCGATCAATTAAATAGGCATAAGACTTATATGCTCGCCAATGACCTTTATTCCCAATGGCAAATTGATTTTGAGATTTCTTCATAAATGAACCCTCAGCAGCAAAACATTCACAATACGTTTTCCATTGATCCTTAAAAACTTGAGCACTCGTATTGATGACCTTGTTAAATTTATTCGATTGAAGACCAGTCAATGGATTTTCCAGCGAGGTGATACCTCCCATACTCACGCCAATTAAATTTTTTCGGCCGCTTCTCACAATAGTCATAGAAATGACAGAACCAGCTGGTTTAAACGGATTCCCCATTTCATTCATGAAAGTGACCGTGTTACCATTGACAGATTTAACCCAGGCTAGATCTTTATTATCTGCGACAAGTTCATCTCCTTCGACAAAATACTTATCAGCATTGGCAATGGTTGCAGAACCATTTGTATTGAATTGAACACCATAGAATTTCAACCCCAAATTTTTATATGCTTGGCCCATGTTATCATAATACCAATGGGCTGGATAGTTGAAACTATAAATATCATCTTCAAAATTATTTTTCGTTTGGGTCAACAACACTAACCCAGTTTCACTATCATAGGCCAAATTCTTGGTACTCACCTTACTACCCAAATCGTGGGCTATGGTTTCTTGAAGAATACCGAATCTATTAATAATCTTGGTAGTCACGGCACTTCTAAATCGGGTGAACTCCAGGTCAATAGCCGGAAAACCAGTTGGTACTGGAACAGGTATATACCCAGCTATAAAGCTATTCACATTGAGTTTTAACGCCCCAGATATGGTACTCGTCTTTTGCTCTCTAAAATCAGCAACAAAATCAAACTCAACACCGATTTGACTCGTATCGGTTGTTCCGTCTGGATGAACAACGAGGGCATCATTTTTCAATTTCCATGAATCTTTGCCAAATGCTTCACATTGATATTTGTATTCTACACCACTAATCGGTTGATCATCATCCTCAGGATACACCCACATCGCTTTTTGCTTGCCATGCATGTCATTTAACTCTACAACATAGCCTTGAGAAACAGTCATAAAATCACGATTCATAATTTTAAACAATATAAATAACGGTGAGCTCTTCCTTGGCTTTGCATCAATCGAGGTACTCCTTGCAATTGTAGGAAAATCCCGTGCCGTATAGTATTCATTCACGACCTTTCCTGTGGCATGTCGTTTGACATTGGTTCCCGATAGATTCTTGACAGTAACCTTGCTGTAGCCTACCGAAGGTGAGGGGAAATACGCCTCTCCAATGGGTCCGTTCAGATAGGATTTATCATCAGGGATCAATAACTTTTCTTGTTTGTTGCCATACCATATTGGCAAATAAAACGGGTTTTCATCTGAACCAATACTAGGCTCCCAAGCAGCAACGCCGCTGGAAATGGTCTCACCAGTGCCTGGATCATTTGTTGTGTAACTATATTCTTGTCCATAGATTTGGGTAGAATTACCAGATGCACTATTCATCGCATCCCATTCATCGCTCATCTCAATTTTATGTACCCTTAAACCACCGCCAAGTTTTTTTCGGTTTGGATTAAGAAGTCTAACAAAAGATTTACTGTTTATTACATCCTTGCCACATCCTAAATCTTTCAAATACCCATTTGCCCCCATGACGGTTTTTATCACTGATTTTAATAGAGAAGCATCTGAAATCCGACTAACAAATTTTTGAACACCGGGCGTTTCGGGATACTCATGATTGTAAACCATTTGTGGGGCGTTCGCCCTAGCAAAATGCCAAGCGGCCTTACTAATAGGATTCACATTTAGAGTGCTTTCAGCATCGCCTTGATTTACTTCCTTCAATTTAATCCAGCCATAATCATAATCTGCTCCAGCTGAACCGCTAGATTTCATTCCAAATGTGTCTATATCAGCATATCCACTGACGTATTCGTAATGCCCCTTTCCTGTGATGTCTACAAGGAACTTAAAATACAGTTCATCTACTCCGTCTAGATACTTATTTTTAAATTGTTCCAAGGTCGTGGAACTTGATAAATTATCTTGAAGTTTGAATACCAGAACTCTGTTATTTGTCGTTGAAACAAAATTGGGCTGAAATAATTCACTCTTTCCAGCGAAGACATCATTGTTATTGTTTTCATCATTGGCGATACCAGTGATTGTAAACATTTGCATGGCTTTCTTATTTTGCACATACGCGTAATCGTCGCTCTCACAGTGAATTCTAATACTACCACCGCTAGGTAAATTGATTTTTGACAATGTCCAAGCAGTGGCGTTTAAATCTGCTTCTGCTTTTATTTGATCAACATAGGGAAAATCAGAATTCGCCATGTAGGCATTTTGAACGTTCAATATGTTACCCTTATTTTGCTTGTAATTACCCCAACGATCGTGATTTTTAAGTCCGTATTCAGGGTTGAAATTGCTTTGAATTAAATTCGTATAATCAAAGGTATATGGGCTAAAGGCACTTTTATTTGACGTACCGTAAGTGAAATATATTTTCTTCAGCGTTAATTTACCTGAACTGCTTAGATCAAAATTCGAACTGGTTTGATCTTTCTTCATTTCAACGTTGTTTTCAGTTTTCGGGCACAAAGAATAATCATACACAAAATGCACCTCTTTTATTGGAATTGCTGTTTGCGGATTTGCATCGTAATCGGGCTTGCTATAAACAGAGATTTTACGTAGTAATTTCATATTCTGTTTTCCGAAGCCCCCATTTCTTCCGGCGGACTCACAGGCATCTTTACGATCTTCAAGTGTAAATATGGCAACGGTGTTTTTGGTTTCGATTTTTTCTAGATACCATATTTCTTTTTCCCCGTAAACATAATTGGCCTTATCATCAAAATAATCTGATCTTAATCCCTCATTATAATTTGCAGTTCCGTTAACAAACGGCGTTCTCCATTTATACGGAGCTTTTGATTTTTGATATTTAAACAATGTGTAATTACCAAGATCTCCTTTACTAGGACCTCTAACACCATCGACATCAACATAATCGGGCGACAGCACTGCAGACAGTAAATGAGAATATGCAAATGCTGGCATTTTTGTACTGGAATAGTAATGGTCGTTGCCTCTTCTATTGTAAATGGAGTTATCACCTGTGCCATTTGAATTATCATACGAATAATTAACGATGCCTCTATTGCCGTCAATATTGGCTTTATGACCTGAAATGTTCTCTGCTCGCGATAAATTATCCGTATTCATTCCAACATTAAAACTCGTCTCTTCTTGATACGTATTATAAGCTGGAACACCATAATAGTAACGAACACCATCATTCCGTGTTACAGAAATTTCTGCAATATGATGTTTTGGTGCATGATACAACGGTTTAGCGTTACCGTTCAATCCTTTATACGGCAAATCTGCAAACGACAACAATGATAAAGTTTGATTTCGTTTAATCCGTTTGGTACGATAGTTTTTAGTTGGCATAGCAATGAATTCTCCAGCATCTGTTTGGTAGGCCTCTTTTGTACGCACCTCAAAATCACGTGGACCATTCGCATCCAACGCTATTCTAACCGCTTTGTCTTCGCCTAGTGATTGAAAAAATTCTGGTTCATCATCTACGCTCAGTTCACCCATCTCTTTGAAAGAACTTGATTCATAGGTTAAATCATCCCCTAAAATTCGCCAAGGTAAAACAGCTGCTGCTCGATTGCTGTAATTTATTCCGTTGGAAAACTTACTTTTAATAGTACTTGCCCATTCCCCGGATTCGGTTTCTGTTGCATTTAAACTAATATCCACACCCACTTCAAACAAACTACCACCCCCAGCCTCCGCGCCCACAGAAGTTCCCGTTGAAACGCTTCTACTCACATTGTCAGCTACATAACCAACATCATTTCTGTATGGCCGAAAACTACCACTAATACCTTGACCAGATGCCGAATAGATGTCAAAAGTGTAATTGGTAATAGGCAAATTTGGTGTATTCTTATTATAAGCCATGTCCCAAGACCTGTTCAGATCCATCATGCCAGTTACTCGTCCATTATCATCCCTGCTAACATTTTGAGAATTCAGATAACCATATGCTGGAATTTGCATCTTGCCACTATCCAAATTCATGGCTTGTTCACTGTAATATCCGGTGAAACTTGTCCCTTTTGGAAACGCACCCAATGAAGAATTTCCTGTCGCATAAGAAAAATTCACATTGTAATTGCGCATTGGCATATTTACCCTGGGGGTGTAAGTAGGAAGTCCAAAATTCATCTGATAACCAAATTTTAATGATTGTCCAATTTGATTGATGTTCACAGATGATTTGATACTTAAATCAGTGAGTCCGGAACGACTGTTAAATGAGGAACCCACGGCTAAAGGACTTCTATACCCATCAGCTTTTTCATTTGATTGTTTTTTACCCTCAAAATACAAATTAGGCTTAACTGTCAACCCGTCGGAAGAACTACTCAATCCCAAGGAACCATTCATTGACCCTTTTGATTTACTTCCGGCACTAAAACTTGGTGAAATCATTGTCTCAAATCCAAAACCATTATAATTATTGTAATTAACACCAAGGGAGGTTTTTAATAGTGAATCACCTTTAGCTTCTTTTCCAAAAATCTCAGATTGAGTAAAGGGAATAATCGTACTCGCACCAATAGTTCGGTTGGGTCTGAGATTATATTCAGTTTCAACAATGTCTCCATTAAATTCATCCGGAATTCCTCGCATGCTTCTGTTAATCGCGCCAACATTGATATTCCAGCCCAATCCCACCCAACTTGCCTCCTGGTCAGAAGTGATACCCGAATTATAAGCCAAATTCACAGGATATCCATCCACATCAATGAGCGGAATATTGTAGCTAAAATCGCCCGTAAACGGATTCACCATATCAGTAACACCAATGGGTTGAAACGATTGAACTTCTGGTTGACTTGGTCCATTTGTTAGAGCATACACCCTTAACGGCCAAAATATCTCAACCAATAAATTCAATCCAATAAACGCCGAAACAGGCTTTAAATGCTTTCTGATAAATTTCATAAATCCGTATCGCTTAGTTTATTTTCTAAATGAATTTCACCCAACCCAAAATACTCATCGTTCAAAATCAAATGATGTGGTAATTTTTTCCAATTATTAACAGCTGGAAATGCAGTCTGAATACTTAAATATGGAGCAACACCAAAATTTCTCTCGAGTTGAATCATTGCACAAGGAAGGGTATCTTTTCCAATGATCATTCGAATGTTATTCTGAATTGTAGAAGAAAAATACTTTACTCTTTCTTCAAAGGGTCTAGGATTAGGTTCCTTCAGTAGGTCAGGTTGTTTGTCACTTGATATTCTCAATTCGTAGCATATTATTTTCTCCGCTTCAGCAATTTCTTTGTTTGAGGGCTCCGCTCCAGCATTTAATATATTCAATCTCTTTCTCGCCGATTGATAAATCAATTCAAACTTATGATCTTTAATAGATTTAGAACTACTGATTAATTCCAATTCCGTTGATTGAGAACTGGTAAATGTTCCTAGACTTTTGTTTAATATTTCATCCCATGGCCTGTCCGTAATTGCAGGAGTCAAACTCAACAAAAGACCAATACAAAAAACTGTAAAGATCAACGGCAAAACATATCGTTTATTAAGCTTCGTCATTTATTCGTATTAGTAAATCTGTTGTTTATATAAGTAGTTGCTTCTTTCGTCGCATTGAATCTGTCCCGCGCATATAAAATCGTCCCCATCGATTCTGTCCCGAAGAGCAAGTCATAATCCTTTTCTTTACCGAAATCGGAAAGGTATGATTCTAGTTGAGCATGTATTTGTCTATCATATTGCTGCGTTAAGTCGCTATTGAAAGACGTCACTTCTTCTTCCTTAACGATGTATTCTTCCCTCTTCATCTGGTAATAAGCTGCCAATTCATTGCTATATTTTGAATTCAACTTCTTGGAAACCAAATTGAGTTCAAAGTTTAAAGAATCCAATTGTTTCATTCTAGCAGCCTTGACGATCTTCAAATCAGCACGCAGCTTTTGGGTAAAAGTGAAATTTTCAAATACTTCCTTCAAATTAACATAGCCAACACGCGGCCTTGAATTATACCAAACCGCTGAAAAAACTGAAAAAGCAATCAACATGAATATCACCAAATATTTATTCATGTTCAATCAACGATTTGGATCTTTAAAAAATAAGGAACGTGATTTTCACCCAATACCTCAAGTGTGAAATATCCAGTCGCAAGTCCTGGAATCTTTGAAAGGTCTATCGAATATTTATTGATCCCGAAATGTTGTAATACATTGGAGTACTCGTTGGGTCTAGCTATTTCCACTTTTTCAACCCCGATTTGATTGTTTTCAATTAAGTAGGAATAATTATCATCGCCACTCATCTGGATCCGTAAAAATTCACCGTTGTAACTGCCCGTACATACAAAATACAAAACGGAGTTCGACCTAACTTGAATATTGCCTGCATCCAATCGTGTAGTGAACTTGGCAAATTTGAATGTATCCTTCTTTTCAATTTCTTCTGGTTTCAATCGAAACTCCCAGACCTCACTTTGAGCTACCGGGACACTTTCAACCAATCCATCCACTTTCCAACAATAAACCTTGCCCGTATCCAAATCATTCATCTCTGCAGGATATGGCAGCGTCGGTTGATCAATGCCAATTTGATAATACATTGGCCTATTACGGATTACCGCATCTGGACAAGATTGATTTTTTGAGCGTTCGACAAGAATATATCTGTAATTGAAGCCGTTCACAGTGGCAATTGGCATTGGGGGAATCCAATTAAAGGTGGGTCTTTTCCACTCTAGCTCAGCTTTATCTTCCGGAATAGCCAATAATATTGGAGTGGGCGGCTCAACCAACAATTCAAAACATTCAGGGTATTCATTGTATAAGGCATCGGACCCTTGACCGTCACAGTCGCCTGTCACACAATACGCATTGTAACAAACAGTGTATGTACCACTCGGAAATGACCCCGTAATACTCTCAATATCCGCAATTGCTTGACTGTGGTAAGTGAGCAGTGAGGTATTAACTGTTGTAGCTGAATAGCTTTGTGCGCCCGGAACCAACTGGAAAGCACCACTTTTTATGGTACAAACTGGCTTCCCTTTAGCCGAAACTATAGCAATCATATAAATATTGAGTTTGGCTGCACCTGTGAATTGAACATCCAAATTCCAAACGTCAGTAGCCGAAAACTGGTAGCTGTTGACATACCGCGGATGAAACGTCAGTGGGTTACCGTTTGCAGCGATAAAAAACAATCCCAGGATAAAACTAACTAGATATTTTCGCATCATTGAATATTTTTTGTTGAAGTTCACCCTTAAAAATAACCACTAAGCGCATTGATATCCATTGGCTTAAATTGCTAAATTTTACTGCTTACTACAAACTCATTTAATTCGAATATATAAAAAGACCAACTACAATTCCAATATGAAATCATTAATTTTTTTATTCGTTTAAACAAATAGCTGTTTTATCAAAGGCATTACATAGTTTCGTAAAAGTTATTTTTCAAGTATTTGATTGTGTTCATGTTTACCAATACGGCAAGGCGCATATTGATCCTATTTTTTGTATGTACCCATTCTATAATGGTGTATTCACAATCTATTGATTCAACAAATATTAAAATATCTAATTCATCGGATTCCGCGTATAATTTCCAACTGATTAAACGTGATTCAGGTTTGACAACACCAGGCCACGGCATGTTAAAATTGAAAAATCGAATAACACCAGATAGTGCTACGATTCAAAAATTAATCAAACCACAGATTAAAGGTAGGGTTGGATTAGAAGGCTATCATACTAGCTTTCAAAATCCAAGAATGCTCAACGAACCTCAATACTTCAGACTCTCTGGCACCTCTTCAGTTTCATTAGGTGGTCTGCCATTGTTGGTTGACTTTTATAAAACTACTGAAAAACAAACTTTTTACAACAGCAACTATTTTAAAATCAAATTTGATTACCAAGCATTTGTTAGCAACATCACTAAACTTTGGGAAGAACAATTGCATAACGCAACGGCAAATGCCGACATGTCTAAATTTCAGTCTCGAAGTCATGAAAAATTAATTGTTGAAAGTCAAAACCAAAAGGGCGCACTTAGAAACCAACAATTATCCCTGGAAACCAAACTCAAAGAACAAAAAGAAGCCTATTTACTCCAATATCAAAAACAGGCAGACTCATTTGTAAAAACACAGCAAGACAGCCTAGTAATCGAAATTGGTGTGACACGAGATTCTTTTGAAAAATCTCAAACCCTCAGTACGCGATTTGACGACAGTATGAAATTGGAACAGTTGAAAAACGACACTCAACGTATCGCAGAAAGCATACGTCAAATAGAAAACCAATTACAAAATCTCCAAAACAAGCAGCGGCAATTCGACAGTACATTTAATGCAGATACAGCAAAAATCAGCAGGTATAAAAGGTTATTAGAAAATCCAGAAGCAAATTTAACTTCTTGGTTGAAAGAGCAAGGCCTTCCACCTCAGTTAGGCCTCCTTTCCAGAATAAAAGATTTCCAAACGGGTATTGTAAATCCATTGATTCATACATATAGTATTTCTGGCGTGAGTATGAAAGGACTTGAAAGTAGTATCGCGTTGGGGAAACAAACATTAAATTTGGCCTGCGGCAAAGCAATTATTACTGATGTCAACTCTTATAATAGAGCAAACAACAGATATGAAAGAACATTTGTTGGTGCAGACTACGACTTGAAAATTCACGATCATTTTTCTTTTCATCTTTTTGGTCATTATGCCGCAGACCCTAAAAGTAAATTTATTACCGAGAACCGAATTGCATTGCAAAATGGAGTCGTTGGTATCAACGCAGTTTATCGGTCAAACAAATGGCCCAAATTGGACATATCCTTTGCTAAAAGTAGTTTTAGAGCATTAAATAATTTCGAATCTACTACACCAAACATTCTCAACGCAAGCCCTTATTCAATTTCACAACAAACAATGAGTAACGGAGCTTACAAAATCTTGGCGGAGAAAACCGTAATAAAAGGATTTACATTAGAAGGAAGCACCCAAATGGTAGGTCCTAGATATAAGAACCTCGGAAATCCTTTCATGCGTGTTAATTTTATTGAGCACATCGCTAAAACAAAATTTGCGTTTTATAACAATCAAATTAGGGCATCGGTATTCTATAAAACCACAAGCAATAACCCATTACGAATAAGTGAGGTCACTAACACAAGCAGTGGATATGGCTTGAGCTTGAATACATATTTCAAAAATAAAAAATTGCCAAACTTCATGACTTCTTTGTCTCCGTACGAGCAAGGCAATAACCATCCAGACAGCCTATTTCGAATAAATAGCAAATTCTCCATCCTTACTGCCGGAATGACCTATAGAACAGGCAAGAAAAACAAGTATTTCGTAATGGTTTATGGTAGCCAAAGTCGCATGCAATTCACCGACACTTTCTTAGCCGTTGTTCGCACATTATCCATATCTCAAGATCTATCAGTAGGCAAAAAAATCACCTTGGGCGTTGGAAGCACATTTACTAGGACTTTCCCATCCGTCGATAGTACACAAGCAAATATCCATCAAGCGCGATTTACTTATAAAATTGGCAAATCTTCATCTGTGACATTAACAGGTTTCACTTCGCAATTTCTCAATGGTGCTTATCGCAAAGGAGGTAGCTTGAATATTTCAATGCCAACAGGTAAACACATAAAAATCTCATTAAAGGCCGGATATGACCATTATTTTAAGCTTTGGGGGATTGATAATAAAGAAGCTTTTTGGGGCTTGGGTAAAATTGAATACCGTTTTTAAATAGTTGTGCAAAATTCTGAATACCATTACCGTTCAGAAACAAGAATTTTTGAGAATTCGACCCTTTCACATTGAGAAATTACATTTACGAACACAATTTGGGTAAAAAATCAAACTCTTTAGCGATATCAATTGAAGATGTCGTGGTATTCTCGACATAAAACCAATCATTTTACGGAATTCCGCGTCAATATGTTGGAATTTCTCTCCATATTTATGGAATATCACGGTAAAACAACGGACAGTATTGGAATTCTGTGGAATTTCATTGGAATTCCCGTGTAATATCAAAGGAAATTCTTGATAAAATGGGTAAAAACCAGATTTACTTGAGAGTTCATTGGGCCAGTTTAACCATTTATTGCTGTTACACCTGTTACAGTGTAACACTGTAACAGGTGTAACAGCTCTCTTTTGTGCAGTAACCTGATGTACAAATGCAAAATTCAAAATTGACATAGTAACCTCGAATAATAAACAGTTTAGGTTGCCTAAACGGATGGATTAAATAACCTCAATTCAATTCTCATGTAGTTTTGGGATCCAAGACAACAACTAACTCAGAAAGTCCGCAATAAATCAAACACTTCGATATTAGAGAATCAGAATACAACTTAATCACATTCCAACCAACTTTTTCCATCAATTTATTGATAATGCACCCATCCAACAAATTGTTTAAATCTGCCGATATGTGAATTCGCCAAAATAAATTCAATTTCCCAAAAGTAAATTCGAAAACTTTTCGGCTTAAAAATGATCATTTACGATTTTTTGAGCGTTTTAAAAGTCCATAAATCAGAAACCCATCTTTCAAAACTGAACTTTCGTCGATGGAAATGAGGCACCCATCGGAAATCCGTCATCGGGCAATTTTGGCCTCAAAAATGGTCAAAATGTTTGAACCATGTTTGAACCGGCAAAAAACAGCAAGGCCCCAGATTGCTCTGAGGCCTTGATTTTACTGGGTCGGGATGGCGAGATTCGAACTCACGACCCCTTGCACCCCATGCAAGTGCGCTACCGGGCTGCGCTACATCCCGATTTGGTTGTTTGAATCAGTCGAAACTGAATCTCCCGGTGGTAATGCGCATGGGAACGGGTCACCCTTAAAGGGACTGCAAAGATAAGAAAATTTTTGCACCTCCGCAAACACTGAGGAATCGCATAAATTTGCCTCATGTTACATCCATGGGTCCAACTAGTTCAGGAGCGATTTTCATCAGTTGACAACCCCCGCAGCGCAGCGCCAATGTCGGCCTACATGAAAAACCTATTCCCATTTCATGGCATCACATCACAGCACCGGGCCGAATTGCTCAAGGATCTACTGAGCAAAGAAAATCTACCGCAACCTCAAGAACTCCGTGAAATTTGCGAACAACTCTGGCAATTACCGCAGCGCGAATACGTTTACGCAGCGCTCACATTGATCAGCAAAATGCAAAAACACCTGTCGCCATCAAACTTCCCCTGGATCATCGCCCTGATTACCCAAAAAAGTTGGTGGGATTCTGTGGATACCTTGGCCGGCAATGTCTTAAGCACGATGGTTACAAAGCACCCCGACACCCTGTGGCCAACTTTTGAACCCTTGATCGCCTCCGACAATTTTTGGCTCAATCGCACCGCCATCATCGTGCAACTCAAATCGCGCGACAAAACCGACACCGATTTCCTTACCGCAGCCACCGTCCCCCACATGCACAACAAGGAGTTTTTCCTCAGAAAAGCCATTGGCTGGTCGCTCCGCCAATACGCCCGCCACAACCCGCAGTGGGTCATCGATTTTGTGCATCGACACGAAGCAGACCTATCGGGATTATCCAAACGAGAAGCCCTGAAACGATTGTAAATCAAGGCTTGAAAATACCGAAGGTCGCGTTAATTTTGTTCTATGGATTCGATCGACAAACCCAACCCCGCGCAACTGCTTCACAACAAAGCCAAAGCGGCCCTGGCCTTGGGTGAAATTTACGAAGCCAACATACACATTCGCAAAGCGATTGAACTCGATGCTAACGATGCCAACATCGCTCTGGCCAAAGAAATCAAATATGAAATGGGCAAAAAGGCCTTAGCCAAAGCCCAGCAATTGTTGGAAAAGCAGCGATACGAAGATGCCCGCGATGAAGCACAAAAAGCCCTTAAAGCGATGGACGTGAGTGCCGAAGCCGAGGCAATTATTGCTGCCATCGACCTCAAAGAACGCAAAAAACGTAGTGGTGGCAAGCGATTGGTTTGGTTGATTTCCCTCGTTTTACTCGGGAGCATCGCGGGTGGCGCATTGTACTACAACCAATTTTCCGCCGAACAATCTGCCTGGTCACAAGCCCAAACAACCGGAAGTTTTTCGGCCTACCAAACCTTCCTACAGAAATACCCCCAAGGCAAATTTGCCACCAACGCGAGAGAAGCCCTCAAAGCCCTCAACGAGAAAGATGAATCACTCTGGCAATCAGCCATCCACCCACCCGAGAAATCAAACTTAGAACGATACCTCACCGCCATGGAAGCCATCGGTGGCAGTCACGCCGAAGATGCAAAATGGCTGATCGA
>JACCDG010033431.1_pt1 | contig 26385 bp, 26 predicted proteins | sample 7442471 | NCBI WGS metagenome assembly JACCDG01 (sample SAMN15323444, study PRJNA562643) | freshwater metagenome | isolation source: river surface water | place: USA:Blue River Watershed | collected 2017-08-17 | reverse complement strand
TTCGGATGATTGACTGGATGATGAAGCTGCCCAAGGAAAGAGATTCGCGCTTTCGGCAGACTGTGGTGACCATGGAGGAGGACTTGAGAATGCGTTATGTGACATCCATCGAACGGCTGGCCATCGAAGAAGGCATGGCCAAAGGCATGCAACAGGGAATGCAACAAGGTCAGGCACGTCTGCTTGCGCGCTTGCTCGCGCAACGCTTCGGCGCCCTTCCAATGTGGGCCGGCGACAGACTGGCATCGGCAAGCGAAGCGCAATTGGAAGCCTGGACGGATGCCCTACTGACCAGCACCAGTATCGACAGCGTTTTCGACCACGCTGCGCAGCACTGAAGCCTCGGCGTCATTTCGGATTGAAATCAGGGGGGTTTGCACCGCAATACCGATACGCAGCGGCTTACCCAAACGCGTTCACTTTTCTGTCTTGCAGTCCAGATTGCCGTAGCGCTGCTGGCACAAGTTGCGCGCGCACTGCTGCACGTACGCATCGCGGCCGCCTTGGTTCAGGTCCACCATCCGTGGCTCATCGTAGTACTCGATGGCCTTGCGCATGCCGGGCCGGCAGATCGATTTGGTCTGCTTGACGCCGCTGTCCCTGTCGCCGCTCTTGACCTCGATCGTCTCGCAGATGGTCGAGCCGTCCGGCACCAGCACTTCCCGGCTGTTGCGGAACATCTGCTGTTGCATCACGACCGGGTAGGTCTGCTGCGCAGGACCGCGGCATTCATCGGCGGCGGCATGGTATTCCGGGGTTGCGCACGCGGCCATCAGGCTGGCGGCGGCAAACAGCAGGAACAGGCGGGGGGCTTTCATCATGGTCTCCACAGGAGGATGACGGGACATCACCTCTACATGGCTGCCATGCTAATCCGGACGTTCCTGAAAAGAACTTGCGAAATTGCAAGAAAATGTGTCGACGGGCAGCGATACCCCGGCCTTAATGGCGGGCGCCGGTTGCGTCCGCTGCCAGCGTGACGATCAGGTGCACGCGCCGGTTGCTGGCGCGGCCGGCTGGCGTGTCATTACCTGCTTGGGGCCGGGTGTCGCCCCGGCCGACGGCCGTCAGGCGTTCATTGGCGATGCCCTGCTCGGACAAGCGGCGCGCGACCATCGCAGCGCGCATCGCCGACAATTCCCAGTTCGAGCCAAATTGCGGCGTATGAATGGGCAAGCCATCGGTATGGCCTTCGACCGTGATGCTGCAAGTCCAGCGCACCAGCACGCCCGACAAGGCCGACAGCGCTGCCTCGGCCTGCGGCGCCAGATGGGCGTCGGCGGTGGCGAACAACAGCGTGGCATCGATGTCGATGCCGACCCCGGCAGCTTCATGCACGATGCGCACGCGATCGCTGCCGGCGATGCCGTTCATCGCCGATCGCAGCGCAGCCACCATCTCGGCCGCCTGGTCGCCATTGCTGCCGGCTTTGACAGTGTCCGGTGACACCGGTGCATTGGTTGCATTGGCGGTGTCCGGTGTCGGGGCCGCGGCCACCGGGCCCGTGTCAGCCGACGATGCACGCGTGGCGACTCGTTGCTCGCCCTTGCCCTGTCCCGACGTCCCCAGTGCGGACCCGACCGATTGCGCGACCAGCTTCGCCTTTGCGAGGTCAACCGATGCGCCCGCATACATGGCCGCAAACAAGGCCAGCAGCAGCGTGACGAAATCCGACCACGACAGCAGCCAGCGGTCGGCCGACGGCAGCTGCTCTTCAGCGCGCCGTCGCTGCATCGTTCTCTTCGCGCCGGCGCGCGGGCTGGACGGATTTCGACCCGGCCGGCGCGGCGACGCGTTCCTCGATCAGATGTCCGGGCTCGCCTGAGGCGATCGCGACGATCGCATCGGCCACCAGGTCACGTTCATGCAATTCGATGGCCAGTTGCTCCTTGAGGCGGTTCGCGATCGGCAGGAAAACCAGATTCGCAAAGCCGACGCCATACAGCGTCGCGACGAACGCCACCGCAATGCCGGGCCCGAGCTTGCCCGGATCCGACAACTGTTCCATCACCTGCACCAGCCCGAGCACCGCGCCAAGGATGCCCATGGTCGGCGCCGTGCCGCCCGCGGTCTCCCACACGCGTATCGCCTGCCGCCTTTCCTGTTCGAATGCATCGGTGTCGCGCGCAAGGATCTCGCCGATGCGCGACGGCGTCACGCCATCGACCAGCAGGCGCAATCCGCGCCCGACATACGGATCCTTCACTGAGCGCAGCGAACCTTCGAGCGCCAGCGCGCCCGAGCGGCGCATGATCGCGCCCCACTGCCGCACCAGCCGCCGAAACTCCGGCTCCATCTTCGACGGCTTGCCAAAGCCCTGCCTGAGCAGCCGCACCGCGCTCCACAGTCGCGATGGCCCGCTCTGCAGCAGCACTGCGCCGAATGTTCCGGCCGTCACGACCAGCAAGCCGGCCGGCTGCAGCAACGCAGCCAGATGGCCGCCATCGGCCCATTGCGCGGCGAAGATCGCGCCGACCGCAATGACGAGGCCGATCAGGCTGCGCCAGTCCATGCGCGTTCCTTCAGCGTTGCGCGCAGGCGCGCGATGGCCTGGCTGTGCAACTGACACACACGCGATGCCGATACGCCGAGCACGGCGCCGATTTCGGCCAGGTTCATCTGCTCCTGGTAGAGCATGGCCATCAGCTGCTGCTCGCGCTCGGGCAGTTCGCCGATGGAATCGGCCAGCGCGCTGCGAAAATCGGATTCCAGCAATTGCGCCAGCGGGTCGTCGCTATCGTTGCTGCAATGACGATCGAGGAAGTGCTCGCCGTAATCGTCGTCGTGGAAATCTTCGTAGTACACCAGCTGGTGGCCTGCGCCGTCGGCCAGCATCTGCTGGTATTCATTGACGGTGACGCCCAGCTGCTTCGCCACCTCGGCCTCGGTCGGCGAACGGTGCAGGCTTTGCTGCAACTTGCCGATCGCGGCCTCGATCTTGCGCATGTTCTGGCGCACGCTGCGCGGCAGCCAGTCGACGCTGCGCAATTCATCCAGCATCGCGCCGCGTATGCGCTGCACGGCATAGGTCTCGAACTGGTTGCCCTGCTCTTCATAGCGATTGAGCGCGTCAAGCAGGCCCATCATGCCGACCTGCACCAGGTCATCGACTTCGACGTTATCGGGCAGGCGCGCCTTCAACTGGTGCGCCAGCCGCTTGACCAGCGGCGCGTAGTGGTCGAGCAGAGGCCGGGCCTCGGATTTTCCCTGGGCGTTATACATGGCGGTTTCCTGAATGGGTCGCTGAGGTCGTTGCTGCGGCGGCGGTCGCGGTGAACTCGACACCCGAGGCGGCTGGCGCACTCGCCGCCGCAGCGCGGCGCGCCGGCGGCGGCGCCGTGATGGAGCGCACCCGCAGCGCGAGGTAGCGGCTGGCGGCATGGAAGAGATTGGCGTGCACATTGCGCGCACGGACCGGGTCGACGTCGGTCACCAGCAGGGACACCGAGCCGCGCACGCACAGGCCTTTCAATGCGCGCAGCATGTCGTAGGCATCGCGGATGGCGGCTGCGCTGCCCGACAGCTGCACCACGATTTCGCCGTCGGCCAGCATGGCCAGCGGGAGCTGTCCTTCGGCATCCAGCTCCACATCAACCAGCAGCCGCACGCCTTCGGCAGCCAGTTGCTGCAGCAATGCCGCCAGCTCCGGCAGCGCTTCGCCGCTGCCCAGACGGCAACGTGCAATGCCGTCGGCGTCGATGACGCGTGCCTGCTCCAGCGACGCACGCCCTTGCGCAACGTCGAGCAAGCTGGGATGTCCGGCGGTGGCGCGGCCGTCGGACGCGTCCAGCACCATGACCGGATGCCCGCGACGCGCCATGCTGGCGGCCAGCCGGCTCACCAGCGCAGGCTTGCTGTCGCGACCGTCGGCCGACAGCACCGTGCACAACGCTGCCAGCGGCGACGTCATCAGCCGTCGCAGTCCGGCGGCCTGGTCGGCCAGGCCGGCATCCTGTCGTCCGGCGTCATTGCGGGTCAAATCATGCAGGTCAGCCAAGGCGCACCTCCTGCAGCAGCGGATCGCGCATCGCAGCGGCGCTGTTGGCGGCCACCAAAGGCAGTTCGCCATTGGTGAGGCCGAAAATGCGTGGCTCGCGCGGCGGCGCGAATGCGCGCTCGACCAGCCGCTTGCCGTCGGCCAGGTGCAAGTCTTCCGGCACCCGCTGGCCATCGGCGACAAAGCTCAACGGCAGCTTGTGGCGGATCGCGACGTCGAGCGCGCCGCCGATGCCATTGGCTTCATCGAGCTTGGTGAACAGGCAGCCTGCCAGCCCGTCGCCGCGATAGGCCTGCACCACTTCATCGAGGGTTTCAACCGTCGACGTGGTGTTCAGGCACAGCAGGCGCTGCACGCGGCCGGCGCCGGCATTCAACATGGCGATCTGTTCGCCGACCATCTTGTCGCGCTGGCTGGCGCCGGCAGTGTCGATCAGCACGATGTGCTTGTGGCGCAGCTCGTCGAGCGCAATGTCGAGGTCGGACGCATCGCGCACCGAGTGCACCATCACGCCCAGCAGCTTGCCGTAGATGCGCAACTGCTCGAACGCGCCGATACGATAGCCATCGGTGGTCACCAGCGCGAGCCGCGACGCGCCATGGCGCGCAACGCAGCGCGCGGCCAGCTTGGCGGTGGTGGTGGTTTTGCCGACGCCGGTGGGGCCAACCAGTGCGAACACGCCGCCCTGTTCGAGCAGGCGGTCGTCGCTGTCGAGCATGGTCAGGTTGCGTTGCAGGATCTCGCGCAGCCAGGCATCGCCCCTGGCCTCGTCTTCCATCGCCGAGGCCGGCATATGCTCGGCGAGATAGCGCGACAGGCCGGCCGAGAAGCCGGCCGCCAGCATGGCGCGCAGCACACGGGCGCGCGCCTCGGGTTGGCGGCCGCTCCAGGCGAGCGTCGCGAGCTGGGTTTCGAGCATGCCGCGCATCGAGCGCAGCTCGTCCTTGAGCTCATTGGTGAAGCCTTCGATGGCGGGCGGCATCGCGCTTGCGGCCATCGCTGCGCCTCCGGTTGCGCCTGCCGGTACGCCTGCCGATGCAGCCATCCTGGCGCTGCCGGGCAGTCCGGGCGACAGGTCGTCCGACATGCCCGGCGACATGCCGGCAAATGCGCCTGCGATCGTATCGGCCTGTGCCGCCATCGCCGACTGCGCGGCCTGGCTGCGCGGCTGCGCCGGCATGCGGATGTCGGCACCTGCGGACGGTGCGGGCTTGCCGGTGGCCAGCGCGTCGACATCGTCGCCGGCCATCACCACCAGCTCGGCGCCGCCATGCGCACTGCGCGACGACAGCACCACGGCGTTGTCGCCCAGCGCCTCGCGTGCCGCGCGCAAGGCTTCGCGCGGAGTCGGTGCATAGAATTTGAGGACATTCATCATTGGGCTCCAATCAGGCCAGTGACCCTGACCATGCGGGACTCGGGAACTTCAGCGTGCGACAGCACGGCCAGTTGCGGCAGTGCACGGCGCAGGAAACGGGACAGCAAGGGGCGCAGCGGCGCCGGTACCAGCAGCACGGGGGTCAGCCCCGACTGCTCCTGGCGCTTCACGGATTTTTCGGCCTGCGTCGACAGCGTGTCGGCCAGGCCCGGTTCGATCGCGGCACCGCCGGCTTGCAGCGCCGTCATCAGCACGCGCTCAAGCTGCGCATCAAGGGTGATGACGGATAGTTCGGACGGCGCCGGGAACAGCTGCTGCACGATTGCGCGACCGAGCGCGCCGCGCACGAGTTCCGTCAGTTCGGCCGGGTCGGTCACGCGCGATGCGTGCTCGCACAGCGTCTCGACGATGGTGCGCATGTCGCGGATGTGCACGCCTTCGGCCAGCAGGTTCTGCAGCACTTTCTGCAAGGCCGACAGCGACATCTGCTTCGGCACGAGGTCTTCCAGCAGCTTGGGCGATTCCTTTTCGATGTGCTCGACCAGCTGGTGCACTTCGGTGCGGCCGAGCAGCTCGGCCGCGTGCTGGCTGACCAGGTGGTTCAGGTGGGTCGCGATCACGGTTGCCGCGTCGACCACGGTGTAGCCGAGCGCCTGTGCATGCGAGCGCTGGCCTTCCTCGATCCACACGGCGGGCAAGCCGAACGCTGGATCGGTGGTCTTTGCGCCGTCGAGCGGGCCGCTGACCATGCCGGGGTCGATCGCAAGGAACTGGTTGGCGTGCGCCTCGCCGGCGCCGACCTCGACACCTTTCAGGGTGATGCGGTAGCCGCCGGGACGCAGTTCGAGGTTGTCGCGTATATGAACGGGAGGCGCGAGGAAGCCGATGTCCTGCGCGAACTTGCGGCGCACGCCCTTGATGCGCTTGAGCAGCTCGCCGCCTTGCGCGGCATCGACCAGCGGTATCAGGCGAAAGCCCACTTCGAGGCCGAGTGCATCGACCGGCACCACATCCTGCCAGCCGGCTTCTTCGTTCTCGGCGACGACCACCGGTGAAGGCGGTGCTTCCTCGACTTCTTTCGGTGTGTCGAGGCGGCGCTGCGCCTGCCGTGCGCCGAGCGCGAGGATCACGGCCAGCATCAGGAACGGCAGGTGCGGCATGCCCGGCACGATGCCGAAGCCGCCGATGATGGCGGCCGTAATGCCCAACACCTGCGGCTTGGCCAGCAACTGGCCGACCAGCTGGCCGCCGACATCCTGTTCGTTGGCCACGCGCGAGACGACCACGCCGGCCGCAATCGAGATCACCAGCGACGGCACTTGCGCAACGAGGCCATCGCCGATCGCGAGCAAGGTGTAGTTCTTCAATGCGTCGGCAAAGGCCATGTCGTGCTGCAACAGGCCCACCACCAAGCCGCCGACGACGTTGACGACGGTGACGACGATGCCGGCCACTGCGTCGCCGCGCACGTATTTGCTGGCGCCGTCCATCGCGCCGTAGAACTCGGCTTCGCGCGCGACTTCGGTGCGGCGTGCGCGTGCATCAGCTTCGCCGATCAGGCCGGCATTGAGGTCGGCGTCAATCGCCATCTGCTTGCCCGGCATCGCATCCAGCGCAAAGCGCGCACCGACTTCGGCGATGCGGCCCGCGCCCTTGGTGACAACGGTGAAGTTGATGATGGTGAGGATGACGAAGACGACGATGCCTACCGTGTAATTGCCGCCGATGAGGAAGTGACCAAAGGCTTCAATCACCTGCCCGGCCGCGCCCGCGCCGGTGTGGCCTTCGGTCAGCACCACGCGGGTCGACGCAACGTTAAGCGACAGCCGCAACATGGTCGACATCAGCAGCACCGACGGGAAGGCCATGAAATCCAGCGGCTTGACCGTGTACAGGCTGGTCATCAGGATGATGATGGACAGCGCGATATTGAAAGAGAACAGCAAGTCGAGCGCGAAGGCTGGCAGCGGCAGCACCATCATCGCCAGCATCAGGATGATGAGTGCCGGCGCGGCCAGCGCCTGCGCGCCGCCGACCTTCATCCATGCGGGTAGCGCAAAGCCGTTCATGCGGCGCCTCCGGCCTGAGCATGATCATGAGCCTGCATTTCAACGCCGGCGCTGCGCAGGTGCAGCGGGATGTCCATGTCATCCGGCACCTCGAGCGCCGTCGGCCGGTCAGGGCGATGGCCTGCGCGCAGCTGGAACACCCAGGCCAGCACTTGGGCGACAGCGGTATAGAGTTTTTCGGGGATGGCCTCGCCCGGTTCGACATGACGGTACAGCGCACGCGCCAGCGGCGGCGCTTCGAGCAACGGCACCCGGTGCTCGGCGGCGATCTCGCGGATCTTTGCGGCCAGCTCGTCGGCGCCCTTGGCGACGACCACCGGCGCGGCGTCGCGCGATTCGCTGTAGCGCAGCGCAACGGCGTAATGGGTCGGGTTGGTGACGATGACGTCGGCCTTCGGCACTTCGGACATCATCCGGCGGCGCGCCATCTCGCGCTGCTGCGCGCGGATGCGGCCCTTGATCTCGGGGTTGCCTTCTTGCTCCTTGTGCTCCTGGCGCACTTGTTCGCGCGTCATCATCAGCTTCTTCGCGTACTGCCAGCGCTGCCAAGGCACGTCGATCGCAGCGATCAGCGCCAGCACGCCGGCCATCGCCGCAAACGCGACGAACATCACATGGCCGAGCTGGCTGTCGCCGCTGCCGGCGGGCACGACGGCCATGCCGACCAGCGCATCGGTCTGCTTCATCACGACAAGCGTACCGACCACGCCCAGCAACACCGCCTTGGCGACGGCCTTACCGAGTTCGCCCAGTGAGTGCAGCGAGAACATGCGCGTGATGCCGGCGATCGGGTCAAGGCGATCGAAGCGCGGCAGGAAGGATTTGACGGAAAAGAGCCAGCCGCCGACCAGCAGCGGCGCGGCGATCACGACCGCCAGCAGGATGGCCGCGAACGGAAGCAGCGCCCACAGCACGCGGCCCACGAGGTGGGCGCCATGCTCGAGCAACAGGGTGGGTTCAAAGGCCAGCTCGCGCTGAAAGGCGAGGCCCTCGCGCAGCACGCCGGACAGTTCGCCCTGCAGGTGGCTGCCCATCATCCACAGCAGCAGGCCGCCGGCCAGCAGCGACGCGCAGGCAGCCAGCTCGCGTGAACGCGGGATGTCGCCTTCTTCGCGGGCTTGCTCCAGCCGTCGTTCACTGGCGGGTTCGGTCTTTTCGAGGTCGCTGTCTTCGGCGGCCATGTATTGCTCCATCAACCCGGGGTGGGGGATGGAGCAATTATTCGATGGCGAGCGACATTGTCATGCCGGGAACAACGGGGGGATTACGGGGCTGCTTGACGGGCATTGTTGCTGCGACAATTCAGAAGCCGAGACTTTCCAGAAGATCATCAACCTGCTCCTGGTCGGCCACCACATCGGTCTTGCCGGCCGGGTTCACCTGCGGACCGTTGAGCAAGCCGTTGCCGGACTCACGCGCGCCTTCCTGCGGCGAGAAATCGATCAGCAATTGCACCAGCTGGGTCTCGAGGCTGTGGCCGAGTTCGGTGACTTTCTTGATCACTTGCCCGGTCAGGTCCTGGAAGTCCTGCGCCATCATGATGTCGAGCAGGTGGCGACGGGTATCGGCAGCGGCATCACGCGTGCGCTCGAGATAGAGCAGCGTGCGGCACTGCAAGTCACAGGAAATCGGCAAGCCGCGCTCGGCCAGCAGCGCTTGCCATTCGGCGATCAGTGCATCAGCGCCCTGCTCCACCTGTTCCTGCAACGGCGACGCGACCTCGGTCGCGTTCAGCACCCGCTGCGCGGCCTGCTCGGTCATTTTTGCGACGTACAGCAGCCGATCACGCGCGCCCGGTATCTCGTCGCGTGCGACGCGCTGCAATACCTTGTCCAGCCCCAGCTCGCGCAGGCTTTCGTGCAGGCTGCGGGTCAGCTGGCCTACGCGCACCAGCAATTCGTCATGCCGGGACAGGTCCACCGGCTCAGCGTCCATCATCGCGGCGCCCATGCTCAGGCTCCTGCCTTCTCAAGCTTCTCGAAGATCTTCGACAGCTTTTCATCCAGCGTGGCCGCCGTGAACGGCTTGACGACATAGCCGCTGGCGCCGGCCTGGGCGGCGGCAATGATGTTTTCCTTTTTCGCTTCGGCGGTCACCATCAGCACCGGCATCTTGCCGATGGCGGCGTCGGCGCGGATGTTCTTCAGCATCTCCAGCCCGTCCATGTTGGGCATGTTCCAGTCGGAGATCACGAAATCGAAGGTCTCGTTCTTGAGCTTGGACAGCGCCATCGCGCCGTCTTCGGCTTCGTCGACGTTCGCATAGCCGAGCTCTTTCAACAGGTTGCGCACGATGCGGCGCATGGTGGAGAAATCGTCGACGACGAGGAATTTGGTCTTGGGGTCAGCCATGGGGCGCTCCGTGAAAAATGAGGTTGGCCGTCAATTCGTTTACGGCAGCCGGATCGGGATCTTGAATACCGGGGTTGAACTCAGACGCGCAGCGCGCGTCCGCCATCACGCGCCAGCTGCTCCATCACCAGCCGCGGCAACTGGACCAGCGGCGCCACTTCATGCACCGCGCCGACGGCGATCGCCTCGCGCGGCATGCCGAACACCACGCAGCTCGCTTCGTCCTGCGCGAAATTGACCGCGCCGGCCTCGCGCATCTTCAGCATGCCGGCCGCGCCATCCTTGCCCATGCCGGTCAGGATCACGCCCAGCGCATTTTTTCCCGCATTGGCCGCCGCTGATTCGAACAGCACGTCGACCGACGGCCGATGCCGGTTGACAGGCGGCCCCTGATCGAGATGGGTCACATAGTTCGCGCCGCTGCGCGCGAGCAGCAAGTGCGAATGGCCGGGTGCCAGGTAGGCGTGGCCGGGCAGCACGCGGTCGCCGTGCTCGGCTTCCTTGACCGAGATGCGGCACAGGCTGTCGAGGCGCTGCGCGAACGAGCGCGTAAAGCCTTCGGGCATGTGCTGCACGATCAGGATGCCCGGGCAATCGGATGGCATCTGCTGCAGGAATTCGCGGATCGCCTCGGTGCCGCCGGTGGAGGCGCCGATGATGATCAGTTTTTCGCTGGAGCCGAACGGTGTTCGCAGCAACGGCGGCGCATGCGCACCTTCGGCATTCCCGGCGCCGTCGGCCGACCGGGCGCCGTGCGTGCCATCCGCCGGCCGTGGCCGCGCACGCACCCGCGCGCGTGACGCAATGCGGATCTTGTCGGCGATCAGGTCGGCATAGTCGCGCATGCCGTTTTGTATCGAAATTTTTGGCTTGGCGACGAAATCGATCGCTCCCAGCTCCAGCGCTCGCAGCGTGGTCTCCGAGCCGCGCTCGGTCAGCGACGACACCATCACCACCGGCATCGGCCGCAGCCGCATCAGTCGTTCGAGGAAGTCGAGGCCATCCATCTTCGGCATCTCGACATCCAGCGTCAGCACATCGGGATTGGTCTGGCGGATCATCTCGCGCGCCACCAGCGGATCGGGCGCGACGCCGACGACTTCCATGTCGGGCTGGTCGCTGACGATCTCGCGCAACACGCTGCGGATCAGCGCGGAATCGTCGACGATCAGGACCTTGGTCTTGGTGGTGGACATGTAGCGATCAATGACAGGCGGATTTCGGGCACAGGTCGTGGCCGCCGGTGTCAGTCACCAGCGGCCACGGCACGCGATCAGAACTCTTCCCACTCGTCGGCGCCGCCGCCGGCTGCGACTTTCTTAGGCGCGGGTGCCACGGCACGAACGGCGGGGGCGGAGACCGGTGCGGACGCAGATGACTTCGAGCGTTGCGGCAACGCGATCACAGTCGATGTCGCCTTGACCGCCGCTGTCTTTTTGATGGCGCGCGGACTGCGAGCACTGCTGCTGCCCATGCCGGAGACGCGGAACACGCTGACCGTCTCGGACAGGCTGCCAGCCTGCTCCTGCAGGCTGTCGGCGGCCGCTGCGGCCTGCTCGACCAGCGCGGCGTTCTGCTGCGTGACCTGGTCCATTTGCGTGATCGCCTGGTTGACCTGCTCGATGCCGGCGCTCTGTTCCTGGCTGGCAGCCGAGATTTCGGCAATGATGTCGGTCACGCGGCGCACGCTGGCAACGACTTCATCCATCGTGCTGCCGGCCTGCGCGACCAACTTGCTGCCGGACTCGACCTTGTCGACCGAGTCGCCGATCAGGGATTTGATCTCCTTGGCAGCGGCCGCCGAGCGCTGCGCAAGGCTGCGCACTTCGGTCGCCACCACCGCAAAGCCGCGGCCCTGCTCGCCGGCACGCGCCGCTTCCACAGCGGCGTTCAGCGCCAGGATGTTGGTCTGGAACGCGATGCCATCGATGACGCCAATGATGTCGACGATCTTGCGCGCCGATTCATTGATCTGCTCCATCGTCTGCACGACTTCGGACACCACGGTGCCGCCGCGCTGCGCGACTTCGGACGCATTGATGGCCAGTTGGTTGGCCTGGCCGGCGTTTTCCGCGTTCTGGCGCACAGTCGAGGTCAGCTCTTCCATCGACGACGCGGTCTCTTCCAGCGACGACGCCTGTTGCTCGGTGCGCGACGACAGGTCAAGGTTGCCGGCCGCGATCTGGCCAGAGGCGGTGGCGATGGTATCGGTGCCATTGCGCACGTTGCGCACGATATCGGACAGCTTTTCACGCATGGTCTTCATCGCATGCAACAGGCTGCTGGTATCGCCGGGCTGCGTTTCTATCTGCACGTCGAGGTCGCCGGCTGCGATGCGCGATGCCACTTCGACAGCCGTACCCGGCTCGCCACCGAGCTGGCGAGTCAGGCCGCGGGTGATGAACCAGGCGGTCAACAAGCCACACACGAGGGCAATGATGCCGAGCGAGATCATCAGCCGCTGCGCGCCTTCATAGGCGGCACGCGCGTCGGCACTGGCTTCGTGCGACAGCTTGTCTTCCAGCGCGGCGAGGTCGGAAAGGTCGGTCATCAGCTTGCGCTGGACAGGGCGCACCTCGTCGATCAGCACCTTGGTCGCTTCGCTTGCCTTGTTCTGCAGGCCGAGTTCCATAGCGCGGTTGAACGGGGCAGCCAGCGCCGCGTGTTGCTCGCGAACCTGCTTGATCAGGCTGCGCTCCCCTTCGGTGGTGCTCGGGTGCTCGAACAGGTGCGTGAGCTTTTCGTCGGCGACGGCAAATTTCTTCTCGCCTTCCTTGATGCGGTCGACTTCGGGCTGCATCTCGTGCATCTGGGTCAGCAGCACAACGTTACGGACGGCGATCATGCGGTCGAACACGCTGCCGCGCATCGTCATGATTTGCGCGACTTGCGCATTGTTGACGGCGGCGATCTGGTCGATGTTGGCCTGCATGGCAGACATGCGATTGAGGCCCAGCAGCAGCAAGGCCACGAGGAAAGCGAGCAGCAGCGCGAAACCGGCAAACAGCCTGGTGCCCACCTTCATGTTGGAAAAATTCATGGAATGCTCCGGAATCAGGTACGGGAAGGTCAGGCGGTGAGGCTGTCGATCAGCCCCATCTCGGCAGACGACATCAGCTTATCGATGTCGACCAGGATCAGCATGCGTTCGTCGAGCGTGCCGAGTCCGATCAGGTAGTCGGTATTGAAGGCCGCGCCCATCTCGGGGGCCGGACGGATCTGCGCCGGCGCCAGCGTAGTGACGTCAGACACACTGTCGACCACCATACCCACCACGCGGCCGCCGATATTCAGGATGATGACGACCGTGAACTGGTCGTAGCTCGGCTCGCCAAGACGGAACTTGATCCGCATGTCGACGATGGGCACGATGATGCCGCGCAGGTTGACTACGCCCTTCAGGAAATCGGGCGAGTTAGCGATGCGGGTGACGGCCTCATAGCCACGGATTTCCTGCACTTTCAGGATATCGATGCCGTATTCTTCGTGGCCCAGCTTGAACGCAAGGAATTCGCGCGAAGCGGGATCGGTGGCCGACACGGCGTCGGGAGCATCTAGCAGTTCGGTCGACATGGAAGCATCCTGTGAAATGGGTAGTGAAGGTGACGATCCGCCGTCTGCATGCGGTCGGCGCGCGCGTACTGCAATCGTTAACGGCAGCTTAGCGAGAGGCATTGAAGACGGATTGCCCGAGAAGCGCAGGAATTACGAAGCTGTTCCTGCGGCGACGGCGAGCAACGCCGGCACTGTCCTCAGGCCGCGAGCCTGAAGCGGCCGACGGTAGTCGCCAGGCCATTGGCACGCTGTTGCAGCGACGCCGCTGACGCCGCAGCCTGCTCGACCAGCGCTGCATTCTGCTGCGTCGCCTGGTCCATTTGCGCGACTGCGCTATTCACCTGGGCCAGGCCATCGCTCTGCTGGTCGCAGGCAACGCTGATTTCGCGAACCAGGCCGTCGACCTGGGCGACGCTGTCGGCCAGCCGTCGTATCGTGTCCCCGGTGGCGCCGGCTAGGCGGCTGCCATCAGCCACGGCGCTGACGGCGCCGTCGATCAGCTGTTTGACTTCGCGCGACGCCGCCGCGCTGCGTTGCGCGAGCTGGCGCACCTCGGCGGCCACCACCGCAAAGCCGCGGCCCTGCTCGCCGGCGCGTGCCGCTTCCACCGCCGCATTCAAGGCAAGGATGTTGGTCTGGAACGCGATGCCATCAATGACGCCAATGATGTCGACGATCTTGCGTGCCGACTGGTCGATATCGCTGACGGTCGTGATCATTTGCGCCATCAGTTCATTGCCTTCGCGCGCATGGTTTGCAGCGCCGCCGGCCAGCCGGCTAGCTTCGCGCGCGTGGCCGGCGTTCTGGCTGACGGCCGCGGCCAGCTCTTCCATTGACGCCGCGGTCTCTTCCAGCGACGACGCCTGCTGCTCAGTGCGCGACGACAGGTCGACATTGCCGGCGGCAATCTGGGCGCTGACGGCCGCCACTTCCTGCGCGCCATCGTTGACCTCGCTGACCACCAGCGACAGCGAGTGGTTCATTTCCTGCATGGCTCGCATCAGCTGGCCGCATTCGTCGTTGGCCTCGGTGACGTCGGTACGGATCTCGCTGGCAAGGTCGCCCTGCGCCACGCGCTGCACGACGCCGACCGCGCTGACCATGGGCTGCACGATACCGCGCGTCAGCAACCAGGCGAACAACGTCGATAGCAGCAAGCATGCGGCGGCCAGCACGGTCAGCTGGGTGCGGCTGGAGCGATAAGTCGACGCGATGTCGGCCGCCGACGCATCGATAGCCGCCTGCTCGAACATGAGCACCGCGCCTATGCTGTCAACATAGGCGCCCAGCGCCGGCTTGAGGTTCAGGTCGACCGCGCGCTGCGTGTCGTCGACACTGGCGCCAGCCTTGTCGCGCATCACCTGCTCGCGGGCTGTCAGGTAGTCCTTGCGTCGCTCGGCGACGGTGGCAAACAACTGCTTTTCTTCCGGCAGGGTCGCGATTTCCTGCAACTTTGCCTGCAGCTTGCTGATGCGCTCGCTGCCGGCCTTGATGTCGGCCGCCAGCAGCTTGCCCTGCGCCTCTTCGCGTGTGCGCGCTGCAGCCAGGGTGCGTGCGGCATTGGCGCCTGTCTCGGCCAGCCATTCGGAGGCGAGCCGTTCTCGCACCAGCGCCTGCGACACCATGGCGTCGGTGGCCTCGCCGACCCGCGTCAATTGCCAGCCGCCGATCACGGCCATTGCAGACGCCAGCAACAACAACACACCAAAGCCCAGCCCGAGCCGGGCGCCAATCTTCAGGTTCTTCACGACGACCTCAACAACAAATCTGCAATTCAGCGATACGGCAATTCAGCCCTGCCGCCAGGCGGCAAGGCTGTCTCAGGCCGGCACGCCGGCGGCGCCGGTAATGCGGCTGGCACGCAGCAGCGCGCTGACATCGAGGATCAGCGCGACGCTGCCGTCGCCAAGGATGGTGGCGCCGGAGATGCCGGCCACGCGCCGGTAGTTCGCTTCGAGGTTCTTGACCACGACCTGCTGCTGCCCAACCAGTTCGTCGATCAGCAGTGCCGCCTTATTGCCCTCCGCCTCGAGGATCACGGCGATGCCCTGTGCCGCATCCTGCTGTCCGGTGGTGCTGAACACCTGGCGCAGCGACACCAGCGGCAGGTATTCGCCACGCACGCGTATTACCTGCCCCTGGCCGGCGATGTCGTTGATGTCCTGCGGACGAGGCTGCAGCGATTCGAGCACGTAGTTTAGCGGCAGGATGTAGACCTCGTCGCCACTACGTACCGACATGCCGTCGAGGATGGCCAGCGTCAGCGGCAACGCGATCGACACGGTGGTGCCGACACCGGCCACGGAGCGGATGTCGACTTGTCCGCCAAGGGCGGTGATGTTGCGCTTGACGACATCCATGCCGACGCCGCGGCCGGAGACATCGGTGACGGTTTCGGCCGTCGAGAAGCCGGGCGCGAAGATCAGCTGCCAGATGTCGGCGTCGCTCATACCGTCGGACACCGGCAAGCCCTGCTGGCGCGCCTTCGCGAGGATGCGTTCACGCTTGAGGCCGCCGCCATCATCCGACACTTCGATCACCACATGGCCGCCGCGATGCATGGCCGACAGGGTCAGCCGACCCGTGGCTTCCTTGCCGGACGCCTGGCGCACGGCCGGCAGCTCGATGCCATGGTCGACGCTGTTGCGCACCAGATGGGTCAGCGGATCGATGATGCGCTCGATCAGTCCCTTGTCGAGCTCGGTGGCCGCACCCTGCGTGACGAAATCCACTTTCTTGCCGAGCTTGGCGGCGAGGTCGCGCACCATGCGCGGGAAGCGAGAAAAAACATAGTCCATCGGCATCATGCGGATCGACATCACCGCTTCCTGCAGATGACGGGTATTGCGTGTGAGCTGCGACACGCCATTGAGCAGCTTTTCGTGCAGCATCGGGTCCAGCCCATGGGTGCGCTGCTCAATCATGGCTTGCGTGATCACGAGTTCGCCGACCAGGTTGATCAACTGGTCGACCTTGTCGACCGAGACCCGGATCGACGATGATTCGTTGCCCGTTCCCTGGCCGGAGGCCGGGGCCGAACCGCCGGCTTTGTCCGCACCGGCCTTGGGCGCTTCGGCACGCACTGGCGCCGTGACCGGCAAATGGAAGATTTCGTACGGCGGCTGGCACTCCTCGGTGACCTTCAACTGGGCGGGATCGACGACGAAGGCGCACAGCGCCGTGATGTCATCGATGGACTCGACGGTCTCGAGCATGAATACCTTGCGGCCGTCGTCATCGACGACCGTCACCTTGCCTAGCAAGCCCAGCTCATCGGCCAGCGCAACGGCATCCTTTTCGCTGGTGGCGGGCAAGGCAATGCGCACCGTGCGCATGGCTGCCGCAGTGGCGACGGTCGGCGCGGTCGCGCCTGACAACGAGGGCGCTGATCCGGCGTCAGGCGACTGAGACGCCAGCCGGTTGAGCCAGGCCAGCAGCACATCGACTTCCTGCCGATCGACTGCATCGCCGTCGCGATGCCCGCGCAGCAGCATCTGCAGCACGTCCTTGGCCTGCAGGAAGCAATCAACCTGCTCCGCGGTGAGCGCCATCTCGCCCTTGCGCAGCTTGTCGAGCAGCGATTCCAGCACATGGGTGACGCCGGTCATGTCGGCCAGGCCAAAGGTGGCCGCGCCGCCCTTGATCGAATGCGCGACGCGGAAGATGGCGTCGATGTCGGCCATGTCGAACGCGGCCGGGTCCAGCCCCAGCAACAGGCGCTCCTTCTCGGCCAGCAGCTCCTCGGCCTCGTCGAAGAAGACCTGGAAAAATTGACTGATCTCGACACTCATGCCAGTACTCCCGGGCCGATGCACTTGCCGACCACTTCCAGCAAACGCTTGGGATCAAAAGGCTTGACCAGCCAGCCATTGGCGCCGGCCTCGCGGCCCTTGTTCTTCATCTCGGGGCTTGATTCGGTGGTCAGCATCAGGATCGGCACCTGATGGTAGGCCGGCAATGCGCGCAAGCTGCGGATCAAAGTCAGTCCGTCCATGTTCGGCATGTTCTGGTCGGTCAGCACGAGGTCGAACTGCGTCGCCTGTGCCTTGGCCAGCCCGTCAACGCCGTCGATTGCATCGACCACCTGATAACCACCGGTGCGCAGCGAGAAGGTCAGCATCTGCCGCAGCGAACCCGAGTCATCCACTGCCAGGATTTTCTTGCCCATGTCTATCTCCGAGATACTACTTAACATTATTCAGAACAGTTCGATGCTGCCGCTTTCCATGTGCTGCTGCGGGACACTGCGATTGACGCTGCCGTCCGCGCGCAGGCCGCCGCCGCTGTCGTCCCGGCCGGGGTCCGGATGGCCGTCAGGGCTGCCGCCGCGGTGGCTACCCAGGTGGCGGCGCGCGCTGGCAATCAGCTGGCTGGCTATGTCTTCAAATTGCAGCGCCGTGAGCGCCGAGTCGAGGTGCGCGCAGGCGACCTGCGCCAAGGCCGCGCACTCGGGGTTGGCGTGATCCACCAATGCCTGCTGGCGCGCCAGCGCTTCATGCGCGCCGACAAAGCTGTTGGACAGCTTGGCGATCGCTTCTTTCAGCAGCAAATCCAGCTGGGCCAAGTCGTCATTCAGCGCATCCCGGGCCGGCGTGCCGTGGCGGGCATGTGTCATCGTGCAGCTCCCTTCGCTGCGGCCGACGACGTGGCGGCAGCCACCGGCATCGGTGCGCTGGCTGCGCCTGCGGTGCCTGCTGCTGCGGCTGTGCCCGAGACGCCAGAAGCGCCCGGCTTCCCTGCGGCGCCCGGCGTGCCGGCCGCTTCCGCCGACATGCCTGCCCCCAGCTCGGCGCCGCCGTGGACGTCGAGCGAGGATTGCTCACCCGTGATCGCCTGTTCGGCGCGCTTGTTCATCACGACGATGCTGATGCGGCGGTTGATCGGATCGCGTGCATCGTCCTTGTTCATCGGCACGGCCGACGACAGGCCGACCACGCGCAACACCTTCGCATCCTGCATGCCGCCCTGGACCAGTTCGCGCCGCGATGCATTGGCACGGTCGGCCGACAATTCCCAGTTGCCGTAGCCGCGCTCGCCGTTGGCGAACACGACGTTGTCGGTATGGCCGGACAGGCCGATGCGGTTGGGGACGTCGTTCAGGGTCCTGCCGATCTCGCGCAGGATGTCGCGCGTATAGGGCTGCAACTGGGAGCTGGCGGTCGCGAACATGGGTCGGTTCTGTTCGTCCACCACCTGGATGCGCAAGCCTTCGCTGGTGATGTCGAGCAGGATCTGTTTCTTAAATTGCTTAAGTACGGGGTTGGCGTCGATCGCCGCCTCGATCCTGGCCTTCAGCGACTCGAGCTGCGCCTTCTCGCGTTTTTCGAGTTCGGTCTGCGCGGCCTTGATGTCGGGCACCTTGCGCACTTCGCCTTCTTTCTTCGTCACGTCCTTGCCGCCGCCCTTGATCACGCTGCTGCGCTCGGACGCCGACGGGCCACCCTTCATCGCCACCTTCAGCGGCGTCTTGAAATATTCGGCAATACCCTCGAGCTTGGCCTTCGAGGTCGAGCTGATCAGCCACATCAGCAGGAAGAACGCCATCATCGCGGTCACGAAGTCCGCGTAGGCGATCTTCCACGCGCCGCCATGGTGCCCACCGCCCGCCTTCTTGACGCGCTTGATGACGATGGTGGACTTGTCGGCGGCAGCCATGTCAACGGGCCTTGGCGTTCCTCAGGTGTTCTTCAAGCTCGGCGAACGCAGGACGCTCGCTCGAGTACAACACCTTGCGGCCGAACTCGACCGACAGCGCCGGAGCGCAACCATGGAAGCTGGCCAGCAGCGCGGCCTTGATGCACTGGAGCATTTTGGTCGCTTCATTCGCTTTCTGTTCCAGCAGCGACGACAGCGGGCCGATGAAGCCATAGGCCAGCAGGATGCCGAGGAAGGTGCCGACCAGCGCGCGCGCAATCAGGATGCCCAGTTCCTCGGGCGGGATGCCGATCGATTCCATCGTATGGACCACGCCCATCACGGCCGCGACGATGCCGAATGCCGGCATCGCATCGCCGAGCTTGGCGATGCAGTGCGCGGGCACTTCGGCCTCGTGGTGATGGGTGTCGATCTCGTTGTCCATCAAATTCTCGATCTGGAACACGTCGATGTTCCCGGAGACCATGAGGCGCAGGTAATCGCAGATGAAGTCGATTGCATAGTGGTCTGCCTGGATGTTGGGGTAATTCGCGAACAGCGCGCTCTCGTACGGATTCTCGATGTCGCGCTCGATGGCCATCATGCCTTCCTTGCGGACTTTCCCGAGCAGCTCGGAGAGCAGCGCCAGGAGTTCAAGATAGCGCGCCTGCGTGTAGGCCGATCCCTTGAACAGCGAGGGAATTGCCTTGAATGTGGCCTTGATCGACTTGTTGTTGTTGCCGACGAAGAAGGCCCCGACAGCTGCGCCGCCGATCATCAGCAGTTCGATGGGCTGAAACAATGCGGCCAGGTGACCGCCTGCCATCGCAAAGCCCCCGAAGACCGAGCCGATGACGATGAGATAACCAATGATGACCAGCACGATATGCTCCCGATTCCGGTTGAGTAGATAGACCTGAACCGGTTACGGCGCGTGGAGCGCGGACCTTAAGCGCAGCCGTCACGCACTTTTTCGATCGGGGTTGCCGCCCGGTCGGACGACGAGCGATGGAAGATGGCGGCTGCAATGTCGCCGGCAAGCCCATAAAAAAATAACGGCAGGGCCGGCTTGTGCCTGTACCCTGCCGCTCGCTTGCTGCAGCCGTAACGGTGAATTCGTGTCGCCGGTGGTGCGGGCGTGCTTACGCCGGCAGTGCTTCGGCGTGGTGCTCGACTTTCTTCTTCTTGCCGGCGCGCGAAGGCGGATGGCACAGGCCGCAGCGATAGCCGCTGTGCAGCTCGAAAGTATGGCTGACGAAGTGGCCATGGCATTCGCGGCACTCGACCAGGGTCAGCATCTTGCTGTCGAAGAAGCGGATCAGCGTCCATGCGCGAGTCAGCGACAGCAGCGGCTCTTCACCGGCGGCCGGCGGCATCTGTTCGAGGTACAGGCGGTAGGCCTTGATCACCGCCTCGATGCCGCTTACCTGTGCGTGACGCACCAGGTGCTGGTAGACATTGATGAAGATCGATGCATGGATGTTCGGCTGCCAGGTGACAAACCAGTCGGTCGAGAACGGCAGCATGCCCTTGGGCGGGGACACGCCGCGCAGCTCTTTGTAGAGCTTCAGCAGGCGTTCGCGCGAAAGCGTCGTTTCGGTCTCGAGCAATTGCAGGCGTGCGCCCAGCTCGATCAGTTCAATGGCCAGACTGATCTGGCGACCTTCGGATACCACGCTCTTGTTGCCCATGACTCGCTCCTGCGCTCGGATTGGAAAGATTGCCGCTGCTTTTATTTTTGAACTTGCCCCTGTCCGCCCGCTGTCTTCTGTGCAGCGAGTCCGCAGGCAAAAATCAGGCGATCTCTTCGACCGGTTGTGCTGCCATCAGGATGGTGGCATGCGCTTGCGACAGCGAACGCTCCTTCGAGTGGCTGGTCAGCATGCCCAGCACCGCGCTGTCGTCAAAGCGGAAGCGGGCCAGCATCATGGTGCTTGATGCCATCTTGACGACCTGGGCCGGCGACAGGTGCTCGATCAGGTCAGCCAGCTCGGCGCTGATGCCGAGGCGGAAAATTGCCATTGCACGATCGGCGCGGACCAGCTGCTGAGCCAGCATCAGGTAGTTGAGGTTGGCGTCACGGATGTCTGCCAGCATGTCGTTCATATTCATGATCTTCTCCTTGTGGGGGAAATACCGGACAGGCCTCGCCGGGTGGAAAGAATTTTCCCGCGAAGCCTGCGCCGGAAAAATCGGCGGGAAACGGTATTTTTCGTGAGCGCCATGCTGTCGCGCTTGTCGGTGTTTGTCCTACAAGCGCGGCGAGAAGAGGAGCCTGCTCGGGTTTACGGCAGGCGTATGTGCAGATTTAGGGAGGGATGCAAAAAAATTTTGCGATGGCAGAACAGGAAAGCATGACGACTCGTCAACATTGGTCGCCGCTGTTCGATGCGCCGCCGCCGGCGCATCGGTGAACTTTCAGAGTTCGTAGCTGTCGCGCTCGCCGGCCAGTACCTGTTCGACCAGTTTGCGCGACAAATTGGGGGCCAGCAGCTCGATGAAGGTGAAGACATAGCTGCGCAGGTAGGCGCCTTCCTTCAGCGCCACGCGCGACAGGTTCATGCCGAACAGCTGGCCGGCGGGAATCGCCTTCAGGCCGGTATCGCGGTTGGCATTGAAGGCCAGCCCCGCGATAATGCCCACGCCCATGCCCAGCTCGACATAAGTCTTGATGACGTCGGCGTCGATCGCTTCCAGCACGACATCGGGCTTCAGGCCGCGACGCTGGAATGCGAGGTCGATTTTGTTGCGGCCGGCGAAGGCCGCGTCATAGGTAATCAGCGGGAAAGTGGCCAGCTCTTCGAGGGTCAGCGCTTTGGCCTGCGCCAGCGGATGCGAAGGCGGCACCACCACCATGTGTTCCCACTGGAAGCAAGGCAGCGACACCAGGCCGTCGATGTCGGCAATGGCCTCGGTCGCGATCGCGATGTCGGCCTGGTCGTTCAGCACCATCTCGGCCACCTGCTTCGGGTTGCCTTGCAAGAGTGACAGCCGCACCTTGGGGAATTTCTGCGAGAACGCCTGCACCACGGTCGGCAGCGAGTAACGCGCCTGCGTGTGGGTGGTGGCAATGGTGAAGCTGCCGGCGTCCTGCGATGCGAATTCCTTGCCGATGCGCTTCAGGCCCTCGATCTCCTGCAGGATGTTCTCGACCGACTTCAGCACCTGCTTGCCGGGCTCGGTCAGTCCGCGGATGCGCTTGCCGTGCCGGGTGAAGATGTCGATCCCGAGCTCTTCCTCGAGCTCGATGATGGCCTTGGAGACGCCCGGCTGGGACGTGAACAGGGCCTTGGCGGCCTCGGTCAGGTTGAAGTTCTGGCGGACGGCTTCCCGCACGAAACGGAATTGATGAAGGTTCATGGCCGGCTATTTCCCTGGATTTCGCGGGACTGACGTGCGGCGCCGCCGCGCGTTTCCCCCTGCTGGCATCGCCGTTTTGGGCCTGAATCCTTGCCTATCATGAAACTATTCGACGATGCCGGAATGGCAACTCTGCTTATATATCTGAAAAGCATATAAGCAAATAAGAGTTCTGTTGTTTGGAATAAGGGGGAAGTTTATTACTATCCGCCGTTCTTCGCGCGAGGTTTTATGACTTTGACTTATGTAGCATCCGGTTTTGCCGTCGGCCTGCTGGTCGGCCTGACGGGCGTCGGCGGCGGTTCCCTGATGACCCCCCTGCTGACCCTGCTGTTCGGCATCAACCCGTCGGTCGCGGTCGGCACCGACCTCGCCTTCGCATCCATCACCAAGAGCGCGGGCACCCTGACCCACCGTCTGCGCAATACCGTCCACTGGGACATCGTCAAACGCCTGTGCATCGGCGCGTTGCCGGCGGCGCTGGCCGCCACCCTCGCACTCAAGTACTATGGCGCGCTCGATAAGCAGATCGGCCAGATCATCCGCTACACCATCGCCTTCTCAGTGTTGCTGACCGCGACCGCGATCATCTTCCGCGGCCGCATGCAGGCCTGGATGCAGGCGCACCCTAGCCGCCAGTTCCACGGCCGCAAGCAAGTTATCGCTACCATCATCGCCGGCGCCGCGATCGGCACGCTGGTGACGATCTCGTCGATCGGCGCCGGAGCCGTCGGTGCCACCATCCTCGTGCTGCTGTACCCGAAGCTGTCGCCGGCCGAGATCGCCGGCACCGACATCGCCTATGCGGTGCCGCTGACAGCGATCGCCGCCTTCGGCCACTGGTGGCTCGGTTCGATCAACTGGGAACTGCTGGGCATGCTGCTGCTCGGCTCCCTGCCCGGCATCACGCTCGGCTCCTATGCGGCACGTGCCGTGCCTGAAAAATTCCTGCGCGGGCTGCTTGCCACCACCTTGACGGGTGTTGCGGCCAAGCTCGTGCTGTAAAGAGATTCACAAAGGAAGACCATGTATCGTTACGACCAATACGACCACCAGATCGTCCGTGAACGCGTTGCACAGTTCAAGGGCCAGGTGGAACGCCGCATTTCCGGCGAACTGACTGAAGACGAATTCCGTCCGCTGCGCCTGCAGAACGGCCTCTACATGCAGCGCCATGCGTACATGCTGCGCGTGGCCGTGCCGTACGGCCTGCTGTCGGCCAAGCAGATGCGGATGTTTGCGCACATCGCGCGCAAGTACGACCGCGGCTATGGCCACTTCTCGACGCGCCAGAACATCCAGTACAACTGGATCGAGCTCGACCAGACCCCGGCCATCCTGGCTGACCTCGCCTCGGTCGAGATGCACGCGATCCAGACCTCGGGCAATTGCATCCGCAACACCACCACCGACCAGTTCGCCGGCGTCGCCGCCGACGAACTGCAGGATCCGCGTCCCTTCATCGAGATCCTGCGCCAGTGGAGCACCTTCCATCCCGAATTTGCGTGGCTGCCGCGCAAGTTCAAGATCGCCGTCAACGGCGCCGCCGAAGACCGTGCTGCCGTACAGGTGCATGACATTGGCCTGAACCTGGTGAAGAACGAGGCTGGCGACGTCGGCTTCCAGGTGCTGGTCGGCGGCGGCCTCGGCCGCACCCCGATCATCGGCAGCGTGATTCGCGAGTTCCTGCCGTGGCAGCACCTGCTGTCGTACACCGAATCGATCATGCGCGTGTACAACCAGTACGGCCGTCGCGACAACAAGTACAAGGCGCGCATCAAGATCCTGGTCAAGGCACTGGGCGTCGAGGAATTCACGCGCCAGGTCGAGGCCGAATGGGCCGACCTGAAGGATAGCGACAGCACGATCACCGTCGAAGAACTGGCACGCGTCGCGTCCTACTTCACGCCGCCGGCCTACGAGACGCTGGCTGACAGCGACGCGCTGCTGCAGCAACAACGCGGCGAGAACAAGGCGTTCTCGAACTGGCTGGGTCGCAACGTCAAGCCGCACAAGGTGGCGGGCTATGCGACCGTCACGCTGTCGCTGAAGAAGACCGGCACCCCGCCGGGCGATGCGACCGCCGAGCAGATGGACTTCGTCGCCGATCTCGCCGACCGCTACAGCTTCGGCGAGCTGCGCGTCACGCACGAGCAGAACCTGGTGCTGGCTGACGTGAAGCAGAGCGACTTGCTGGCGCTGTTCCTGGAAGCGAAGGCGCACGGCCTCGCGACCCCGAACCTCGGCCTGCTGACCGACATGATCTGCTGCCCGGGCGGCGATTTCTGCTCGCTGGCGAATGCGAAGTCGATCCCGATCGCCGAAGCGATTTCAGAGCGCTTTGACAACCTCGACTTCCAGCACGACATCGGCGACATCGACCTCAACATCTCGGGTTGCATCAACGCCTGCGGCCACCACCACATCGGCAACATCGGCGTGCTGGGCGTGGACAAGGATGGCTCCGAGTGGTACCAGGTGTCGATCGGCGGCCGTCAGGGCAATGACAGCGCGATCGGCAAGATCATCGGCCCGTCGTTCTCGGCAGGCCAGATGCCGGAAGTCGTCGGTCGCCTGCTCGAAGTCTATGTGCGCGAGCGCCAGGATGAAGAGCGCTTCATCGATACCTACGACCGCATCGGCCTCGAACCATTCAAGACTCACGTGTATGCGACCCCGATCTCGGGTCAGGCGTACCAGGCAGGAGAAGACGCATATGCGTAAGATCATCAAGGACAAGGCCATCGTCAACGACGACTGGAACCTCTTCAAACTGGCCGAAGGCGACGCCACCGACAGCGTTGCCGTCCCGGCTGGCAAGCAGATCGTGCCGCTGGCCGTATGGCTGGCGCAAAAGACAGTGCTGGCCGCACGTGCCGGCGAGATAGGCGTCTGGCTGGCCAGCGACGAGCGTCCGGAACAACTGAAGGAAGATGCGGCCTCACTGCCTGTGATCGCGGTCGATTTCCCGACCTTCGCCGATGGCCGCGGCTACTCGATCGCCTTCAACCTGCGGGCACGCGTCGGTTACACCGGCGAAGTGCGTGCCGTGGGCGACGTGCTGCGCGACCAGCTGTTCTACATGTCGCGCGTCGGCTTCAACGCCTTCGCGACCCGCGAAGACCGTTCGATCGAGGATGCACTGAAGGGCCTGTCCGATTTCTCGGACGCTTACCAGACCTCGTGGGACCAGAAGACGCCGCTGTTCCGCCGCTTCGCCCGTCCGGCCGCACAGGAAGCATGATGAGTGCCGCTGACGTCACCGCAGCTTCGGCTGCCGCCGCTGCCGGAAACATCGACGACGCGCACTTTGCCTCGGTACTCGCCGATGCGCAGGCGACGCTGGCGCGCATCGCGGCCGATTTCTCGCCGGCTGTGTTCGCTTCCAGCCTCGCAGCCGAGGACATGGTGCTGGCCGACCTGATCCTGCGCGCGAAACTGCCGATCACCATCTTCACGCTGGAGACCGGCCGCCTGCATGCCGAGACACTGGGCATGGTGGACCGCATCCGCGAGGTATATGGCTATGAAGTCGCGTTGTACAAGCCGGAGCCGGCAGCGGTCGAAGCCTATGTATCCGCCAACGGCCTGAACGCTTTCTACGACAGCGTCGAGATGCGCAAGGAATGCTGCCGCATCCGCAAAGTCGAGCCGCTGAACCGCGCACTGGCCGGCAACCAGGCCTGGATCACGGGCCAGCGCCGTGCGCAATCGACCACGCGCTCGGAGCTGGCGGTGCAGGAAGACGATGCCGCGCACGGCATGCAGAAGTTCAATCCGCTGGCTGACTGGACGGAAGCTGAAGTCTGGCATTACCTGAAGAACAATCAGGTTCCGTATAATCCGCTCCACGACAAGGGCTATCCGTCGATCGGCTGCGAGCCCTGCACCCGTGCGATCCAGCCCGGCGAAGACGTGCGCGCCGGTCGCTGGTGGTGGGAACAGCCGGAATCAAAGGAATGCGGCCTGCACGTCGTCGACGGCAAGCTGGTCCGCATCAAGTCGGCCTGATCGTCCGAACACCCTCGGCTCCCGGACACT
>JACCDG010755385.1_pt1 | contig 26386 bp, 38 predicted proteins | sample 7442471 | NCBI WGS metagenome assembly JACCDG01 (sample SAMN15323444, study PRJNA562643) | freshwater metagenome | isolation source: river surface water | place: USA:Blue River Watershed | collected 2017-08-17 | reverse complement strand
TGATCTTTCCGCCTTTGCAAGGCAGTATCTCGGAACGCTCTCGCTGCGAGCATAGCAGCGCCCCCAGCAGGCGGTGGGGTCAAACACCTGCAGTCGTGGCGTGGAGTTCCTGGGACTCTCTCGCCGCGTGACATGACCGAGGAAGCTGCGAGAATGCTAGACCCGTGATGCAACGCCGGAGCCAGCCGGCGGCAAGCGGGCAACACTTTACGCGCGGTCGGGTGGCACCTCAGCTCCCGGTCGCGCTTTTTCTTGGGGGTTGCCGTGGCGGATTGGAAACCGGTGAGAGGGTCGGAAAAGCATGCCCTGCAGATGACCTGTCAGGCTGGCACCTACCACGTCAGCAAAGGGCAAAGCATGGGGAGGCTCAGGTACCTGGCGTGGCCGCCGAAACCGCCAGAGCAGCCGGTTGGTGGCGAATATCGGTGGGAGGACTACACACACTTGGCACTGGGGTGCTTCGACACCGCAGACGAAGCGAAGGCCCGTTGCGAGGTGCATGCCGGCCTGCGATAGATCACTCCTGCGGCGACATCCTGCGCAGAGCCACGATGAGCACCGCAATGCACAAGACAGCACCGATCAAGGCGGCGAAGGCCATCACGCCGAGGACCACGTCAGCGGCCTTTCGTAGAAAGCGCACGGACAAGGCCGGAGTGAAGAACGCGGCAGTCGTGGTAGTAGGCGTCACGCTCGAGAATCGTCAGCGCAACACTACCAGCAGTCCCGTCAGTGAACCGGGGCAGCGTCTCCGGGCACTCCACCATCAATGCCACCGGGATCGGCTCCGTCACCGGACAGGTTGAGCATCCCGAGAGCGCCGTCATCAAAGCAAGGACGGTCGCGGTACTTTTCCACTTCACGGATCACCTCCTTGCGGATGACAGTCTGCCCGGCTTTCTGGTCTTGCAGTGCGGTGAGTGTGGCAGCCGCCTGGATGTCGAAACGCTCGATGCGGGCCACCACCGCCGCAGCGTGTGCGCGCTCACCGGCAAGCAGGGCGGAATCGGTGCGCCAGCCCTTCACAAGCCAGCCGGAAGCGAAAGCAGCGCCAAGGATGGCCAACACCATCAGTGCGTCGATTGCCGCGCGGGGGATCACGCCTCGTTACTCGATGACGCACCGCTGGCCGACATGACCGGCAGCACCTGAATCGGCGGGAATGGCTCGCCCGGTGGCCAGCGATAGCCAAGCACTCGGGAACGATCGAACGGCGCAATGCTCACCCGGTTGCCCTGATTGCCACCGATGCACATCAGCCTGCCCTTGCCGTCCTGCCCGACCACGATGGCAACGTGCCCGCCGCCCTGCCGGTCGAAAATCACCACGCAGCCGGCAGACGGGATAGCCGCCCGCGTGCCCCACTCTAGCCACGCCTTTGCGCGATACCACGCAGCGGGTACAGGGATGGAACACTCTCGCATGACGGCCGCGCAGAACACGCCACACCATGGCGTTTCATCGTCGGCCCACCATGCCTTCAGGAGTTTCAGCCATGCGGCGATTTTCGGTGCCGTAGGCGCGCCGGGTATCTCGGTGACGCCTTCGTAGCGGCGTGCGTGTGCGAGCCACACAGGGGTCATGCTGGCGGCTCCTGCGACACGATGCGGCCAACAAACCCGAGAACACCAAGCCCGGCAGCGAACCACGCCAACCACATAGGCGGTATGGCTGCACGCATATCGTCCGGCAGCGCAAGCCACACCGGCCCGACGCTAATCAGCGCCATGTTTACCTGCTGCGAGTACCACCGCAGGGACTTTTTCCACTCAGGGACAAGCCGGGGTTTTTTCATCATGGCAGCCCGTCCGGCTTCGAGTACAGCACGCTTGCTATCCACCCGAGGAAAGCCCCCATCGTGGCAGCAGCGCTTATCAGCACGCCGACAGCCTTCTTTCCGCCGCGCAACTCAGCGAACATCTCTGTCAGCATGTGCAGGTCTTTGCGCATGGCGGCAACGTCTTCTTTCAGCCGGTCAATGTCGGCTTCGTGCTTCCCCAGATCGCGCTGAACGTCCTCGCTCATCACTCCCCCTGCGATACCAGCGTGTACCCTTGATCGGCGGCAAACTCGCGGAACCGCCACAGTATTTCGTCGCCGCCACAGCGCATATCCAGCGTGGCGCGATAGGCTGCGCACACGGCAGGAGGCAGGCCAAAAGGATTTCCACCATCGCGGAACGCACACGCAGCCTGATACCGCGACTCGTCTGTGATTTGTACCTCAAGCCCCCAAGCACGCACGCCATCGCGCACAAGTTGCACCGCGCTTTCATCGCTGAAAGATTGTGCGTCCGATTGGTTTCCACTAAGCGCAACAGCAAACGCATTCGCAATGGATTGATCTCGCGCGATGATGTGGAGAACATAACTCACAGGACATTCCTCGCTGACCATTGCAAGTTGCGTGCTTGCGTTTCGGTCACCGCCGCAGAAAGAATCTGCAGCACCTTCAGGTCATCAACAGTTGATTCTGTATTAACCGCACGCATGAGGATGTGCGTGATCGTCGTTGTAGCACTGCCAACGGTTATTTGAGCCCAGTTACCATCAGAGTCAAGCGCGTATGCGTTTGTGCCGTCATACGTCACGACAAGACACGCATCAGAGCGCACATCGGTAGCAGCAAGCGCAGTAGTAGTAATGCGGCACTGCGCAACTTCTTTCCCAGCAGACCACCACGATACGCCGCTAAAGATCACTGACGATGACGTGGCAAGGCCGGAGCGGATAGAGCGGCCACTCGTTAGCGCGTGCCGTAAAATAACCGTGAACGGCGCGCCCGCAGCGATTGTCGACGCCAGCGTCGCTGACATTTGTTTCGTGCCGCCTGTCGCATCAAACCGCATTCCACCAGCGGTGTACGTCGGCCGGCTGCCGGCGCCCGATTGCAGCGCAAGACGCTGGTACATGACGCCGTACCACGCGCCCACAGGGTCATTTGCAACGACGTTAGGTGCCGTAACTCCTGGCGCCGTCGACAACTCCCACATCCGCGTCGTATCGCTCGCAAGCCATGTGTCGGCCATCGCAGCAACAACTGCAGCGTCGTTCCACCAGCCGTAACTTCCAAGTGGGCCGCGCGTGAAACCATCAGTGATGGAGAACTCGGCCTGGCCAAAATCGTATGTATTGCTGCCAGTATCGCGGTATTGATTGTCGATCGGGTACAGCGTGCCAGTGCCAAGCGCGCTGATGTCGTAGGCGGTGCCGACATACGTTCCATTTTTCTTAAACCGGACCGTATCGGCGACGCGATCAACCTCAACGGTAATGACATCGCCGGGCGCGTATGTCTGCAGCACCTTGACTTCGCCACCGCCGTAGAAAATCGATCCTGTGCTGGCAAAATAAACAAGACCGTTCGTATCCTCACCCGTGTAGGTATTCAGCAGCGCTGACGCATTACCAAGCCCAATGCCGGTGTCAGTCGTAGACCCGCCGACAGTGACCTGATAGGTGATCTTTTCGCCGTCAGCAATGCCCGCCATCGTGCGCACACCGCACCACGAGAGTGTCGCGTCGTGGTTTGTGCGCAATAACCCAGCGTCTGCCCATATGCCAAAGGTCGTGCCAACACCGCCGCGTGCGGTCGGGGAAAAAGCGGTTGGCCATATCCCATCGGCGGGCGGCAGCCATCCGTCATCCTCATCGAGCAGCAGCAAGAAACCACTCATGGCTTACACCGGGCGGAAGAACAGGGTGGCCGTCGTTGCAGCACTTGCGGCCGCGCCCAACTTGATTTTGATATACGAATCAAACACTGCGTAGTCGGTCGGCTTCAACTTGACGTAGTTTGCACCCGCAAGCGTGAAGTCTATCAGCGCATTATCCTCGTCTTTGATGTCGGCAAACGTCCCGTCAGACGTCGCGCACATCTGAAGGTTGCAAGTGTTCGACGTGATTGCTGTAGACAGTTTGATTCCGCACAGAATCAACGCGCGGGTGTCGATGCTGTCGTCTATAAAAAGCACCGAAGAACTCGTTGCACCGTTTGCAATGGTAACGTCACGGCGGATGTATGGAAGGCTCATGGCAGGCTCCTGTGCTTGTGGATTATCGCTTTATTCCGATAAGGAAGGCAACGTCAGCCGACGTTGTGTTAATGACCCTGATGGTCAACTTGTCGCCCAGAATGTCAGGGGTGATGTCGATGCTGATATTGTTGTCGCTGGATGTGTCAAACCAGTTGTGCGACACGTTGCTGTTGTGGGTGATGATCGTCCCGTTAAGGCAGAGCGCTGTCGTCGTGTTCTGCCTGACAACGGTGAACGGCCAGTCACTGTTCATCCTGTAGGCCGGGGAGATACCATGAATGCAGACATGGAGCGATGAAGTCATTGACCCCATGTCGCTACCGCCAGCCGCATACATGCAACGACGCCTGGTACGCAGGACGAACGTCTCAGCTGTCACCGTGTAGATGTCCACCGTCCCGGTATCGTTTGCAGCTGTGTAGTCGATGTTGATGTAATCGTTCCCGCCGCCAGCATCGGTGACTGACGACACCTGATAGGCGGCAGCGGTCACGGTCATGCCGGTTGCGTCGTTCACATAAACCCAATCACCGGCCACAATCCCGTGGCCATCGGCTACGGTAATCTTCAGCACGTTAGAGAGGATTTCCGCCGTTGCGTTGTTCGTTACCAGCGTGCGCGCCGGTATCTCGTTGCTCCGGTAGACGTCGGTAAAGTCGTCCGTCTGTATGTTCGTGCTGCGCGTAGGGAATGACGTGTTATTTAGCTGGCTGACGTATGGGTCAATGTCGTAGATTGCCTCTGGCGTTTCGTCGCCCGGATCGCCATCGCCAGCAACGCGGGTGTACACGGTGCTGAACCCGAGGCTGTCGTTGTCAGCCCAATCCCACTGGCCAACAGACAGTGACCCGGCCGTACCGCCAGTTAATAGAACGCCGTCGTTCGTGACGTAACTCGGGTTACCGATTTGGGGGTTGCCGTCAGCGTCATGCGTGCTTGTCAGATACCACTCACCAGTACCAGACGAAGACTGCTCCCACACCGGAAACAGGTTGAAGTTGAAAATGCTGGGAGTTGCGTAATACAGGTTGATGTATCGTGCAAGTTTGTCGATCTGGTTGTCGCGCAAAATCAGGCCGGTGCAGTTCGAGTGCGAGACTGCGCTGCGCGGCGATATCAGTCCTTGGACAGTGGACGGGAACGACGACGCCGCATAGAAGGTATTTCCGACAATGGTGATGTCGTCAGCTCCGTTGAGGTATACAGATGCGCGGACGGTCATGTCCGTGCCCCATGCGGCCCTCATGAAGTGGCAACTTACCATGCTGATAGTGTGCGGGCGCTTTGTTCCGGCCGTGATGTAGACGTCGTGCCCTGCGTTCCGGTCAAAACGAACCCCCTCGATCATGATTTCCGAGGCGTTGTTCTGAATGAATATCCCGTGCGCCCCTTCGTCTGTGTTTTTGCGGTTGAACTCAAACAGGCCACCCTTAATCAAGATTCCGCCGACGTTTTGCGACATCCCGGCGAACGTGCAACCGACGAACAGGTTATCCACATACCGAGAGTCGGACGTATTGACAACGCCGGTCAGGAATTGGCGCACAGTGCAGTTGTTCATGTTGACAGCCCCGAAATTCGAGGAGTCATAGATGGCGTACCATGCGTTAGAAAACGTACATTCCCACAGGAACAGGCCAGAGCCGGGCTGATAGGTGGTGATTCCAGGACGCAGAGGGTCATCCGCTGGCAGCGGGATTCCGGCCGGCGGTTTCTCAAATATGCTAACTCGGGTTCCCGAGGCGTCGCCGTTGTTTCCCTCAAATTCGATGTTGCGGATTTCGTACAGGTTGCCAGCGTGGTAAACCATGACTGACAACGCAGGCGCACGCTTGATGCTGGTAGCACGAGCATCAGCGGCGAAATACCCCGGATTGGTTTCGCCAACCCAATTCACGCCTGCCCGCGCATAGATCGCCGATTCGATGTAATAGACGCCGGCAGGGAAAAACAGGTTGCCGCCGTTCTTTTCTTTATAGACGTAATAGATCGCGGCGTTGATGGCTGCGGAATCATCCGTCAGGCCGTCGCCAACCGCTCCGAAGTCCTTCACGCTGACGGTATCTTCTCCACGCTCCTGCAACGTGCGCACAGTTGCGCCGTCTCCGGGAGGCGTGTAGTCCACCTGCGATGCTGGAATCTGCCCGCTAAGGCCGGTGACAAGCGCGCCGTTAGGAACTGAAAAACACAACTGCGCGTTGCGGTTCAGCACGCGGATAGAGTACGACGCAGCATCTACAAAGATATTTGCAGGCGCGCCGCTGCGGGCCGGGTAGCCGTTGATGGTGCGAATCGGCTGCGCGGCAGGAATTGTCAGCGCCGAATCCCAATAGACGTTGATCGGGTTGGCTACCGGGTCAAGGTTTACCGTCCCGATGTAGATATAACCCGAGTCCAACGGGCTGCCGTCGATGTCGGTGAATACTTGGAACGGGGCGGTTACGGATAGGGCGCTCATTCTTTGGATTCCTGTGCAGATACTTGTGACTGAATGACCGTCTGTAATTGCTTGGTTAGTTCAACTGCCGCAGGGCTGCGCGGCGGAACATTGGCGAGTTTTATCAGCACGTCACGCACAGGGCGCGATTCGTACACGCGGGCAGCAAGCCCGGAACCGCCGGCTGCGGCAACGCCACCGAGCAATCCGAAATACTGGCCGAACGCAAGAGCGCCGACGTATGGCGCAGTTTCTTGCCCGCTGTTTGTTTGCACCTTCGCGCCTGACGCCCTGCGGGTCAGGTCGATTGCTCTGGATAGACCCTTGATCTGTGCCAGTTCGTCGCCTGAAAAGAAAACACCAATATTCCGGCTCAACTTTGCAACAGAATTGGCGAATTTCTCCGGGCTGATGTCGTCTGCATTTTTAGATGCATCCTCTGCCACCTTGCTGATAATCGCCTGCCGAGCCTTTGCGCGACCTTCAGGAGACAGTGCGCGATAGACTGCCTTCACGTCGCTAGGGCGTGTGCTGAACAGGAGCCGCTGAATATCCTCAGGTCGGTCGGTGCCTTTTTTCAGCAGGCTGCGCAAGGCAACGGATTTGCCTTCGTCTGCAAGGTTAGACAGTTGCTTGTTGGCAACAGCGAATCGAACCTGTGCAGGCTTACCTGCTTTGTCCTCAACAAACTGATAGATGTCATCCCGCAGTTTCTTGTAGATTGTGCTGGTAGCCTTTTCAGCAAACGAGCGACCGCCGGCAAGTTCAGGGGCTTTGTATTTCTCGCCCAACGCCTTGCGCTCGATTTCAATGGCCTCAATGCCTTTTCCTTGAATGTTCGCCTTGAATTGCTCAAGGTCGTCGATTACACCGGCAATAACCTTGTTGCTTTTGTTGCCTGCCAATTTCGCAATTTCGTCGTCTACCGCCTTGATTGCGTTAGGAACCGGAACCGCGCCAGCATTGGCGAGAGACTGAATAACGGTCGATTTCTCTCCGGCCCACTTGGTCAACTCGGCAGACCGATGCTTGGCAAGTTCTTCCATGACCTCCGTTGACGCCGCTGCCAAGTCGGTAGCGCCAAAGTCGTTGAACGTGCTGCGGATGGCTTCAATGCGCGCCTCGTTCTGCGAGGCACGCAGCGGGCCGGTGCCTGCAACCGGGATACGCTCGCCAAGTCTCTGCGCCGTCTGCCCGATGAATGTCTGTGGCGGCATTACATCGGATGTCATGACCGGAATTCCGCGAGCCTCAGCCTCGGCAATGTCGCCAGCCACGTTCGCGGCTTGCTGCGTTGCCGGGGCCATCGCGGCACGTCCTGCCTGTACGCCTTTGATAACGGCAGGAACAGCACCGCCTGCAACGCCTGACATGGCGATGTCTTGCGTATCGACATTGCCGCCTGTGGCCGCCTGCGAAGCCTCAATAGCAGCCTGCGTGCCAGCCGATGCGGCAGCGCCGCCGAGAATCGACGTAGCGCGGCCGGCAGGCGTGAATGCCGCCAACGCCATGCCGGCGCGGGGAATGTCGCTCAATTGGAAGCCGGGCTTAATGGCGTACTCTTTGCCGTCGATAGACGACCGCATGATGTAATTGCCTTTCGCGTCCTGCCGCACCTGAACGCCTGGATAGTTGGCGCTAATGATCTGTGCCGTTTCAGCCGGCCCGGTCATCATTGTGCCGATGGCGGTTTTCCAGCCCTCCTTGCTGGTGATCTCGTTCATTTCCGGCATTCCGCCCCAATCGGGCAGCGTGTCGGTTTCCTCGGTTGCGCGCAGGTTTCCGGTGAACAGGTCGCCGGCTTTGGCTAGGAGGCCGGGTTCTTCCTGCGGCGTAGGTGCCGGCTGCGCCTGCGCCGACTCTACTTCTTTGATTTTGGCCGCAATGACGCGCGCGAGTTCGACGTCGCCAAGCGCGTCGGCTTCCTGCAAATCCGCGTACATTTCATCGAGTTGCGTCATGGCGACAACCCGTACTTGCTGCGCAGACCTTCACGGCTTGCAGGTGCCGTAGGTGCTGCGGCAGGCGCAGCCGCGCCACTGGCTGCCGGCTTTTGCCTGCTGTACTTGACGCGTAGGTCTTTCTGAATGTTCTTTATGGTGCGGTCGTACATCTTCAAGACTTCGTTCAACTGCGCCTTGAATTGCGAGTCGCTCTGCGCTTGGTCAAGGCTTGCAACCTTCGACAGCAGCAGGTCAAGTTCCTTTTCGCTGACAGCGCCAAGCGTGCCTCCCTGATTTTTCAGGGAAACAAGCGTATCTAGGCCGAGGTTTGCCCGAACAGTTTGCAGCGTCTTGTCGAGGTCGTAAGAGTCAGTTCCTGGGATGAAGCTCAGGAGCTTCCCAAGCCCTCCGGTAGTAGACCAATCGGCCTGCGCAAGTGCGCGCTCTGAGACTTTGCGCGTTTCTTCCAACTGCTCGACAAGGTTTTCCGCGCCGGTAATGTCGGTCGGCGCAGAAAACTCGCGCTTTGCACCTTCCGATGCAAGAACGCGCGAACGCTCTTTCTCGCCTTCGATTTTCGGGCCGTAGATCAACTCAAGGTCTTTTTCGGTAATCATCTGGCCGCGCTTAATCTTGTCTTGCAGCAACGCGAGTGCTTGCTCTTGCGTGAACCCTTGACGCGACAATTCTTTCCGCTGCTCGGTTGAGCGTGTGGCCATTTCCTTCTGCGCACGGAATTCCGCGTCAGCCTCTGGCACGCCTTCAGCAATCAGTCGGCGCTTGATAACGTCGAACTCGAAACGGTAGTCGGTCGTGCTCTCACCACCCCGCAACTTCGCCATCCGAGAGTCATACTCCGGGTCAAGCGAGCGCATCATGTAGTCGATGGTTGTTTTCGCCCACGCAGGATTCATCTCGGCCGCTGCGGCTGCGTCCTCATAGGACTTGGCTTGCAATTCATCGCCGGCATTGCGGAATGCTGTCGCGCGCTCTGTCAGCATTTGCTTGGCAAGCGGGATGTTGCCCGACTCGATTGCGCCGAGAGTCTGATAGCCGAACGAGAGTGCGGAGTTCTTTTTCTCCGCGTCGAGAAGGTCGAATTGTTGACGCGCATAGTCCGCGTCCTGCCGCTTGGCCTGCTGAATTCCGCGCCCGAACTGAAAGCCCTGCACCGCCGCCTCGAATGGCGACTGTACGTTCAGTGTGTAGTCGATGGGTGCGACCATTAAAAGATGCTCCCAAACGGATTACCATTGCCGCCACCACCGAGCGACATGCCGGACAGTTGCGCCGGCATATTGAGCAACCCAGAAATTGCCTGCCCACGGCCCAATATCCCGCCGGCCTGCGCCGCGCCCTGCTGCCCGTACAGGTTGGCAATGTTCTGCCCGGTATTCATCCCCGCATTGCCAACACCGGCAGCCGCGTTTTGGCCTATCGACGTCAGGCCGCCAAGCCGGGCGTACTGCTGGTCGATCAACTGGTTAAGCAGCTGCGGCCGGAATTGACCGAGAGCACCCTGCAAGTTACCGCCACGCAGCCCGCCGGTAGCGGAGGCGTTTTGCAGCATACCCTGCTCACCCTGACGCGCCATCGCAGCAAACATCGGGCTATTCTGAATGCCTGCAATGGCCTGACGCTGCGCCCCTGCGCCGCCAAGACCGATAAGGTTCTGTTGGCCCTGTAATGCCGGCCCGCCGGCCTGCACATATGGTGCAAGCAATTCCTGCAACGCATCAAACTGCCGGCGCTGCTCATCAATGCCATATTGAGCTGCGGCGCCTTGCGCGCTTGCAGCTTTACTTGCTGATCGGCCTTGAACGCCAGCGCCTAGCAGAGACGAACCGCCGACAATCATGCCAACGACTGGATTAGGCATTGCCAAACTCCTTCAAATAGTCGTCGAATGACTCACCGTAGAGAGCCATGACAAGGTGCGCGTTTTGTTCTGCGACTCGCTGGCCGTGGCAAAGGCTCACGACCATAAGCACAACGTCGTAAAAGCCTGCGCGCCAGGTAAACGACACCGGCCCGGCCTTCCCGCTGCGTTCGGCTTCGTTTGCGCCCTGCCACTTCAAGACATTGACGGCAAGCAACGGAACCAATGCGCCGGCATTGGAAGCGAAAAAAGGATTCTGATAGAAGCCGGCGAGCGAGTCATAGATAGCCCGGCGCAATGATTGCGGGTCTACCGGGTCGCCGTCTGTCACGTCGTCGAACACCTGAACGATGTTCCACAAAGACAAAAGCCACTCAACCGCAGATTGCGGGAGCGCGAAAGTCTCGGACAGGTTGCGAGCGAGCCAGTCGGACATGAGCCACCGTGTAATGGTTCGTCATGCGCCGCCGGCAGCGCCTATCGCTCGGCTATATTCAATAGTAAACGCCTATCGTTTAGCCGGTCAAGTAATCTCACGACCTGATGCCGAAATGGTCAGCGATGTGGCCGCACCGGCAAGCGTGGAAATGAACCCGCCTGATTCGAGAGTTTGTCCTACGACTTCCGGGCACAGGTACGTTTCGCCGGCTGCTATCGACTTGGTATCTAGCACAAGGTTGGCGTCAGACGCAGAGCCGCCCGACGCAACCAGGTTCACGCTAAACTCAACAGCACCGGCAGTCGTGTTCGTGACGGTGCACTTGTCAATGATTGTCTTGCAGTTCGTCGCGGTGTACTGCGTTGTTTGCGAGTTCTCGGCCTGCTTGCGCGGGATGATGTTTTTAACGGTTACGGTCATTTTGATATCCACTCCACGCCGTTGCTGACTAGAACCACCTGCGAATACTGCGCTGCATATGTCGGGTTTACCACCCCACTAACCGTACCTATAATCGTCATGTCGTTTGCGCCTGAATAACTCTTTCCGCACATAATCTCACGCCCAACATTCACCGGCAGCGTAGGATCTGGCAGCGTCACGTCAACATCACCGCCGGTCGTGTCGCAGTCGCAAAAATCACCGACTGCCGCCGTCGCGTCTGCCGTCAAAACTCGGACATTCCAGCGTATTGAACCTACCGGCAGCGTCCCTGCTGCACCGGCCAAGTCCATGACATACGGCGGCGTCAGGTCGTCAGGCAGAACCACTGTGGGCTGAACCGGAATAAGCGCCAACAGTTCTACAGCCGACGCCAACCTATCAATCGCACCGACCGCCTGCACGGCCATTGCTTCGGCATTTGCCGCCGAAATCTCAACATCATGCACATTTGACGGAATTATCGTCTGCGTTTGACTGAAAAGCGCCTCAAACGCACGAATAGCACGCGGGTCATTGCCGACAATGCGCGCAATCTGAGAACGCAGTAGGTTCAGTTCTTTAGACATTCAGCGGCTCCAGAGTCGCTTCAAGCCGCGCAATCGCAATGTGCGCGTCACTAGTTCCTCGGAACTTCTGAATGCGCCGGTCACGCATGTAGCCGTTTTGCAGCCACGCAATGCGACGGTTGCGCTCGCCGTACTTTCCGGCCTTACGGGATTGCTCCGCGCTCCACTCAATACCGTCAAGCGAGTAGGAAGCCCATACCACAGGGTCAACGCCTGCAATGCGCCCGTTCAGGCTTACCAATTCAAGCGAATGGAACACTGCGCCGCGCGATTCGTTGTAGATGATCTGCGTTGAGAACTCCCAACCGTTCACCGCGCCGTAGTGACTGGACAACTCATGCGACAGATAGCCAACACGGGCCACCTGGGGGTCGCCAACAATCCACTTGTTGTAGCAGTAGACATGCCCTTGCGCCCGGTACTGCGCATCGCCTACGACCGACGACGTGAGCGTGAACCACACCGGCACGCCCAACTCTTTCGACGCCGCGCCGTCGTATGCCAAGGTTTTGTCAGGCAGATGCACATACAGCCACTCATGCGAGCCATCGACGCGAGCCTCTACCAGTACACGTTCGAGTTGCGCCTCGGTATAGCCTGACAGCACGGCGTCTATTTCATCGGTCGCAATCTTCAACGCGCTGCCATTCAGCCCAACGTAAACGGAGACCGTTTCATTCCGGCCGCCACCAAGAAACGCTACCGCGTCCATGTAAACGCAGCAGGCGTGAGTGCCCACACACCCTTTCTGGATCTGCGCGCCCTCATTGCGTGCAAACGGGAACAGGTCGCCGCCGACGTTATCGAACACCTCGATTGTGTACCGGTTCAGCGCATACGGTTCGTTGCGAATCTTCACGAGCGCGACAATCGGGTCTGGGTCTGCTTCTGAACTTCCGTACTTCAACGGGTTGACGCTGAAAGGATCTCCCAACTCCGTCACGACCAAGTATTGCCCGTCGGTCGTCATGTAGTAGCCGTCAACCCATATCACATCCAACACGGTGCCCAGGTCAGCGTCGGTGACTTGCGTGATTGCGCCGCCGTCGAATATGTACAGGTTCCCGTCCGACGCAATAGCCATATCATCAAACGAGTAATCCATCGACACTCGATAGGAACCGGGAATGGTTCCATACGACGTGACCGCGCCTGACGACGAAACAGAAACGAGCGTCTGCCCCATGACGCGAAAGCATGTCCCGTTCCAGTTTATCCCGCCTCGGTCAATCCCCGGCCCGGTGCCGAACGCGACAATGCCGTCAGCAGGCGCGAGGTAACCGGTAGATATGCCGGTAGGCTTTGGAACCGGAACAAGGTTGCGCGGGTATGCCGTCCGAAAGCGCGAATCTGCGTCGGTGTAGATGCCGGAGAGCACCGGAATCTGCATGTCAGCCCACCCGATACCAAATGCTCGGTGTCGCCTGATAACGCAGGCGGAAGAAACCGCCGGCCGCCAAGGTAGTCGGCTCGCCAATGACGTCAACCGCGCCATTGCCGTCAACGGTCAGCGTGGTGACAGCAAGCGAACAGGTCACGAGAATTTCCTGCCCGTCGATTGCGTTGGCCGGGTCAGGCAGCACGACAGTGCCCGCAGCGTATGACCCAAGTGGGGTAATCGTCAGCCAGGTATTCACGCTTGAATCGCGCACCTGAATGCTGAACCCTGTGGCAGCCGGCGCTGAATTCTGCACGGTGAATGCCGGAGTGCCCAACTGATCGGTCACATAGGTCATGAAGTCCGCACCGTTGATTTGGTAATCCCGGCCGCTGACATTGATGGCGATGGTGTTGGCGCTGGTGAAAACATCCTTGAACGGCAAGCCAGAAATTCCGCCAGACATGGTTATTCTCCAAATACAAGGTTGCCGTTTCCACCCTGCTGAACGGGGCTGATATCGGCTGAATTAAGGAACGGGAATTCTGGCGTTTTGTTGCCAAAGCCGGCAGGGATTGCTCCGAGTTGCATCTCGCGCGGCTGGCAGGCGATGGACAACAGCGCGTCATACGCTTGCTTGGCCGCAACCTTCAACTCAACAGCAGGCACCTTGCCAAACGACGGGCACAACTGCACGGCAAGCGCCATGTAAGCAGCCGGGACGGCATAGTCGGGCAGGCCGGAATCCTGATCGGGGTCGGAACCGTCGCCGCTTGACGCAATCGGGTAAGGGAAGGAAATGCCCTTGGCATTCCACGTCGCCATGAGCGAATCCAGCCGGCGCAGCGCAGACTGAATCTGATCGGTCGTCAGGTCGAAAACAAAGGACGCCAGGCCGGCATCCTCAAACGCCTGATTGATGATCTGCCGCTTCGTCCACGACATCGGGCACCGCCAACTTATCAGCAATCATGGCCGACAGTTTTCGGTCTGTCGTGCGACCGTCGAACTTTAAGCCCAACTCTCTGGCCTTCTGATCCAGCTCCGCACGGGTGACCGGCGCGTCGTCGGGCGGAACTTCTACGATGGCAGCCGGCGCGTCAATGTCGGCCGCACTGTCAGCATAGCCAGCAGCAATGCGTGCATCATACTCCGCGTCGTTGCACACCTGAACGTAGTCGTATTTCAGCCCACGCGATACAGAATCGGCAGATGGCTTGCAGTAAACGAATCTCGGGTAATCGCGCATTCATCCTCCAAAACGAACAGGGCCGGCGAACCGGCCCGCTCGGTGTATCAGGCAATGCGGTAGCAGATAAACGTGTCCGCAGCAGTCTTGCGCATACGGAACAAGCCAGACGCGCCCATGACCTCACCAGTGCTGGAATGGCTGGCCTGCACAACAGCCTCGCCCACCAGCGTGATGCCCGAAGCCGGAGCCGTCAGCGTGATGGTATCGGCAGCCGCAGCGGACAGGTTGATGATCGAAAACTCGAACGCCTGGCCAATTGCGATGTCGATGGCCGCATCCAACACCGCGCCGGTCGGCAGGGTGTAGGCAACGGTCGCGCCCGATGACTGCGTGCCGGTAATCAGGCCGCCGATAAGCGCAGCGGACGTGATCGTGGCAGCGGTAGTCATGGCAACCGGAGCGCCGCACTCAAACACCGGTGCGGAAGCCAGAGCCGCCGTGCCCATGTCGTAGGAGACTTCGTTCGGGCCTGCCTCGATGCGCACAACGCCGCCGGCCGTGATCGCGGCAGAGGTGTAGGTGAACGGGGCGGAGTCAACAGAGCCCTGCAGCGACCAAGAATCAGGCTGATTCGGGTAGCCGACGCGCCGGTAAATCTTGAACGGGCCTTGGGAGGTTGCCGAAATCTTGTCGAGCGCAGCAACCGTGATGTCTTGCGTGCCGTAGGCATAAACGATCTGTGTCATGTCGAATTCCTCAATGTGTGAGAACAGGGCCGGTTTTACCCGGCCCGGCTTCTATCAGGTCTGCGAGAACATCATGATGCCGCAGTGTTCCGGCTGCGTCATGGTGACGCCGAACAGGGTATCGAACCGGAAGAACGTGGTCATGGTGTTGATGTCGTACTGCTTCTGCATGACCAGTTCGATGCCCGAGTCGGTCGTGCCGCGCATGACAGCCGCACCGGCATCAGCAGGAACCGCGTAGCGGCCCGGCATCAGTTCGATAGCGTCATACTGCCAGAACGGGTTGACCGCTTTGGTCACCGTGTTGAGTCCGGTGATGCCGGCAGTTGCGGAGGTGGTGACGGTGCAGTTCTGGTACTGCAACTCAGCATCAGACCCGCCCTGGGCCGAGATAATCGGCGGGCTGATAACCATCGTGGAAGTACCGACGGACATCACGCGGAAGGACTTCAGTTCACCAGTGGATTGCTTGGTGATGTGATGCACTTCATACACACCGTCGATGGTGATCGCGTCACCGGCAACTACACTGGTCGTAGCAGACGGGGTGATCGTCTGGTAACGATTGTCAACGTTGCCAGTCTCGCCGCTCGACGCCGTGCTGGTTGCTACCGGCACGTAGTAGTTGCCGGCAGATGCGCGGGTGTCGATGGTGAGGCCGCTGTGTGCCTTCGCAGTCAGGCGGTTGGCGTAATCCAACTTGTGAGCCATGAAGCCGGCGATGTTCTCGCCAATCAGCGCGCGCTCATAGGCGGTCGTCGGCTTGCCGGTCATCGTGCCACGGGTGGCAAGGTTGTTGGCCATGCCGTTGTAATCGCCGCTGGACAGCGCGATGTGACGATCCCAAGCCGGGACACCGATGCGGTTCATGATGGTGTCGCACTGGGCAACGTCATCAAAACCAGTGGCAGCAGCGGTGCGCTTGACGAACAGCGTGCCCTGATTGGCAGCAACAGCCATACAGGCAACGTTGATGTCGCTGGCAAGTTTCTGCTTGCCGGCTTCACCAAGGCGACCTTCCTGCAACGCATCGCGCAGTTCCATTGCCGACATGGCGAACGGGGCCGCTTTGTTGTAGCCGAGGCGAGCCGGTACGGACAACTGCGTGGCCGGCTTAAAGTTGCCGGTCTGGTCGGTGCCGCTGAAAGACTGCGCGATGTAAGGCATCGGACGCCAAATGGTGTTGTCCGTGCGAGCCATCGTGGTTGAATCGGTGTTGTACTTCTTGACGGCCTTGGCCATCACTTCGAGGTCGTTGAAGCCTTCGAGAACATTCTCGAACGCTACGCGCTCTTCTTTGCTGAATGAATTGGCCATGATTGGCGCTCCTACGAAATTGGTGAGAAAAAGCAGATGGACTTGCGTTGTCTCACCATGTCGGAGGCGGGGCCGGTATGCACTCACCATAACGGAGGCGGGGCCGTTGGCAGCCGCTAGGGCTGCCGGTTGTTTCAATGGTACGGCGGTTGGCTATAGGTTGCAACTATGATGCTTTCGCCTTCAACTGCCGGCGGTATGCCGTCACCTTGGTGTAGTCGCCGGTTTTCTCAGCCTCTGCCCGCAAGCGGTCAAGGGTAGAGTCAACCGTGCCGGACACACCGGCATTGCCTCGGATTGGCCTTTCAGGGGCCGGCGGTTTCTTGGTAGTTGCCACTTTGGTCACCTTCGATTGAAGTTCAGCCACCGCAAACGCGAAGGCTACAGGGTCAGCAATGGCAGCAAGCTCCCTCAGCTTTGCCGGGTTCGTGCCAAGCCCCAGGATGATTTCCGCCGGCACCTTGGCACCTGACAGGATGATTCCGATCTGCGTAGGGTTCAGCGCAGACTGCACGGCTTCCTCGGCCTCGTCGAAATCCTCGGACCCAAGCGATGCCTTGGCATCGTTGTACGCTGCGACCTTGGCAGCCCATGCTTCCTGCGCCGCCTGCTCGGCCTTCTGTTGGTCGGCCTTGCGTGCGTCTACCTTTGCCTTCTTTTCCAACCATTCTCGGGTGGCTTGCTTGAACTTGGCCGTGTCGTAGTCTAAATCTTCCAATTCCGGCTCTTTGCCAACCTCTTCCTGCTGCTGCGGTTGCAGGCGCGCCAACTGGTCGCGGGCTTCCCGCAATTCCTTGTTCAACTGCCGGTTACGCTGCCGGACTTCCTTCACCCATCCCGAAGCCTTCGCATCGGCATCCTCTTCGGCTTCCTGTTCGCCAAACGTCACTTTGACGCCGGACGGCTGTTCCTCTTGCTGTTCCTGCTCGGGTTGTTCTTCCTGTTGCTCCTGCTCGGGTTGCTCCAACTCTTCTACCTGCTGATCGTCAGCGTCGTTTCCCACGGTCTACCCCTCAATCTCGCCCTGTCGGAAGGCCGGGCGGTTCGCCTTACTGCTGTACCTTGGCCAACTGGTCAATGATGGCAAGAATCTGTTTTTGCTTGTCGATGTCCATGTCTGCCATGACCTTTGCCGTATCTGCGCGGGCCTGTTCAATCTTTGCCAGCGTCAGCCCGGTTTCTGCCTGCGCCTTCTGCGCCTTCGCGTTCGCCTCGTTAGACATTGCCTCGGCAAGTTGCAGGTTAGGGTCTGGCTGCTGATTGGCCGCTGACTGCTCCATCGCCGCGCGCTCTTCCTCGGTAGGCTTCATGACGCCCATTTTCACCAACTGGTCACGGAAATACGACCGAGCATCACCGATGCCCTCGCCCTCCATGTTCATCATGGCCATTGCGCCGAGAACCTTTGCCGTCTCCGGATCTTGCGTGATGGTCATCATGCCAGTCAGTGCGCGCACGGTTGCGGCTCGTTTGCTTGACGACGACGGGCCGACTTCAACCGCGACATCGAACCTGGCATTTGCAAAGTCGTATTGCTTGACCATCTCGCCTGTTTTGTTGTCGATCATCGGGCGCATCAGTTCGACGCTGCCAACTTCTCCGGTCGTGCCCACTGTTTTCATCTTGCGGCCGTCCTCAACCGCAATGTCTTTCATCATGGACAGCCATATTTCGCCGGATCGTTTCATGGCTTTTGCCATGTTGCTCATGTAGATGAATGATTGCATGTCCAGACGGTTCTGAATCAACTCGACGGCCTTGCCGCTGATGTTTGAAATCATTTCCTCGCCGGCCTGCTGATTGCCCAACAGGTCAACCATATCCTGCTCGGTGATCTGCAACAGCGCAGCCATTGCGGGAGGAATCTGCGGCGGCCTTGTATAGCCAAGCGGGCCGGACACCATTTGCCCGCCCGTCACCGGGTCATCTATCGGGTTCAACATCAAATACGGATAGTTCTTGATGTTGTCCTCTTCCCACATCGTTTGATGGCCGGCAATCTGCTGCGGCGTGACGATGGGCTTTTCCACGGACGAATAGGCCGACAGTTCGCCTAGTTTGCTGATCTGCATGTTCTTGATGCGCTGGACGTCTTTGATGTACCGGATGATTCCGGCGCACCGCTCCACGTTGTCGATAAACCACCGCTTGCCGTACATAGGAACGATGGGAATGCACTTGCCGGCAATGACTCCGCAGTCCTCAAGAATGCGGCCGCCGGACATGATGAACTTGTGCACTTCACGCACGCGCTTTTTCTTTTCCTCGGTGCGCTTGAAGCCTCGCGCCAACAGGTCTGCGTCGGCGTTTTCGTCATCCGTGAAGTCGTCAGAGGTCAGGTATTCTTCGTCGCCCGTCACGCTTTCGTATTCGTACTGCGTGATGCGCCGCTCTTCTACTCGGTAATACTCGGCCACATACACAACGTCGGGCGTGTTCCAATCAAAAATGCTCTGTGTGATGTCTTTCGGCCACGTTGCCGGGTCGTCTTTCCACTCAGACAGATAAACCGACTTCGCGTAGGCGGTCAGCACAAACGCACGTTTTGCGTCTGACTTGTCCTGACGTTTGGCGTTCAGGTCAAAAAACACCGATGAATCGGCATCAAAAATAGGCTCAATGCAGACTCGCTGCTCGTCGTCGTCCTCATCCTCGTCATTGGCGTAATCCGTGCGCAGACGCCACGCGCCAAAGCCGCCGTACAGTGCTTCGTCGAAAGCATTATCGTAGGCTTCCTCGGCCGCGCTGTCCTGTTCGTCTGCCCGGTACAGGCCGTCGCAAGCGTCCGCGAAGTCGTCGGAAGGTGTACCGTCCTTGCTGACGAAATCAACCGTAATGCGGTTGTTTCGGTATTCATTGGTAATACGAACAGCGGCAAGTTGGCCTTTGTTCACTTCAAATTTTGGCTTGTTCGCAAACTGCGCCGCTAGGTCGCCTTCCCATTGCGCCCCGACGATGGTGCCGAACCGACGATCTTGCAGGCATTGCAGCCGCTCGATTCGCATGGCGCTCTGTATGTCGTCGAACTCCTGCCGCGCTTCCTGGTGAATGCGAATGAGGCGGTCTGATTTTGATTCACGCGGCATGGATTACCACCTGTTCACGGTTGGGCGGGGTGCGGAAATTAACGCAGGAGACGAAGCCGCTGCACGTCTTACGCCCTCGCACGCATACCGTAGGGCGTCAATAACATGGTTGTCCTTATCAGACAACACCGGGAGTATGTTACCCGTAAGCGGGTCTGCTTTGTAGCAGTATGAGGTCAATTCCCTGATTGTGTTCACGCAACGCGGGTGCACAACGATCTCAAATGAGTTAAGCCACTCCACCCCCTCTTCGAGCGACCTTGCCCCCTTAACCGCAGGCATGATCTTCGGAAACCCGTGTTTCCTCATGTGGCTTATTGTTTCAGGGCGGGCGGAATCAGCCGTCATCGGCCACTTTTCAGCCTCTGGAACGGTCATGAATAGTTCCGGCGTCTGAGTTATCTCACAGCCGACCATGTACGCCTCATAGTCAACGTACAGGCGCTTTCCGATTATGTGGCAACGAACCAGAACGGTCGGGTCGATACTGAACCCCCAATCAGCCCCTAGCCTGTGAATTGCACTATCAGGTGCCGTGAATTCCTCGACACGCCAGTTTCTGAATACCCGCGCCTCACTGTTGGAAAGGTACTTGCCTTCCCATATGTGGGCGTACATCCCTGGATCCATTGTGCGCTGCGCGTGCGCCCGCTGCTCTTCCATTTCCGGAGAGAACCACGGGTTATCCGTGTAGTTCATTTCCACGAACATGGACCGAGGCGGGGCGTTCTTGATGAACCGGACGTCAGTCGGGCTGCCGTCAATACGAGGGTTCCAGATAGGCCATATTTCTGACTTCGGTGCACGAATGGTCGGCTCTAGGGCGATGTATGAGTGTTCGGCAACGTCCTCAGCCTCTTCAATGATGCAGATATCAATCTGAGCCATAGACTTGATTGAGCCGATGTTGTGCCGCAACCCCTTGAAGATAAACTCCGTCCCGTTCTTACCCCTGATGTAGTTCTCGCCCACGTCGTAGGCGGCAGCAAGCCACGGTTCCGAGGCAATGGCGTTCTTCAGTTCGGCGTGGAAAGACTCTTTGATTGAGTCCTGAATGTCCCGAGTGCACAAGATTCGCAACGGCTCGGCATACCCGAAAACAGACGCCATTTTTGCGAATGATGCCGACTTGGCAGACATGCGCCCGCCGTGCGCCCCCCGATAACGAAGAGACCCCCGAGGATGGGAGAACATTGGAACCAGTTTGGGCGGCAGTTCAATCCTTGCTGTCGCCACCGGGCACGATCTCGATTCTGGTTATTTGGACGGGGCCGCCGCCAGGCGCGCTTACTCCAGTGTTGTTTGTTGTGGCGCCAAGCGCTAGTCGCCCAACGCGCTGAGCTGACTCTAGCGCGCCAGCAAGCGCCCGCAGCTTCAGCGGGTCGATTGGTGCGTTTGCCCCTTGAGCCTTTTCGATTGACCGGGCCACCTGTGAACGAATCGCCTTCGCAACCTTGAGGTCATTCTCATTGAACTTCGAAAGCTCGTCGGTGCGCACTTCGATCAGGTTGGCCTGTGCGGCCTTTGTTACTGCTTGTGACAGGTCGGTACGCTTCTCGGTCCACCCCTTACGCTTCCCCTGCTGCCTGACGGTGCCGGGCTTGATGTTGTGTTTCTGCGCCAACTCCTCATAGGTCATCGACCCGTTCACGAACTCGAGCTCGAGCGCATTCCAGTCAACCGCCATGGGTCATCCCCTTGGTTTCTGCCTCTACCTGGGCAAAGGTCCGGCCGTCTGATTCGAGTGTGGCCAGCCTCCCGGTGAACTCCTGCCAACGGCGGACAATGACATCCGCGTAACAGGGATCGAGCTCCATTAGCCTGGCAATCCGGCCGTTCTTCTCGGCTGCGATCATGGTTGTGCCAGAACCACCGAAGCTGTCTAGTACGATGTCGCCGCCCTTGGTGTTGTTGAGCATCTGGTACTCAAACAGGGCGACCGGCTTCATGGTCGGATGCTCACCATTCCTCGACGGTCGGTCGAATTCTAGGATCGTTGTCTGCTTGCGGTCTGCCGCCCACAGGTGCCCTGCGCCGCCCTTCCAGCCATAAAGGCATGGCTCATGCTTCCAGTGGTAGTCCTGCCGGCTCATGACCAGTGTCTGCTTCTTCCAGATCAGGCACTGGCGGACCTTCCACCCGGCGTCATGCGCCGCGCCACGGAAGTTGTAGCCTTCGGAATCCGCATGCCAGATGTAGAACACTGCCCCTGGCTTCATGACGGCGTCAGCTGCCGTATAAGCGTCACGGAGGAAGGCCCTGAACTGCTCGTCGCCCATCGCGTCGTTCTTGATCTTCAGGGCCTCCTTGGTCCCTCCCTCGTAGGCGACGTTGTATGGAGGGTCGGTCAGCCACATGTCAACTCGCTGTCCGGCGCACAGCCGCTCAAGATCATCGATGCTGGTGCTGTCCCCGCACATGAGCCGATGGTTGCCAATGACCCACACGTCGCCAAGCTTGCTCACTGGGTCCGGCCGGACTTCCGGAGCGGCGTCGGGATCTGTGAGGCCCTCGGTCTTTTCGTTTTCCTCGAGCAGGTCGGCGATCTCGTCGGCATCAAATCCGGTCAGGTCAAGGTCGAAGCCTTCGTCGGCCAGCTCCTGCATCTCAAGGGCAAGCATGTCGTCATCCCAGCCTGCGTTCATTGCCAGCTTGTTGTCGGCAATGACGAGGGCGCGCTTCTGCGTCTCGGTCAGGCCAGTCAGCACGATCGCGGGAACCTCGGTCAGCCCAAGCTTGCGGGCTGCCAGGATACGCCCATGTCCGGCGATCACCCCGCGGGCCTCGTCGATGAGCACCGGGTTTGTCCAGCCGAACTCCCGGATGCTCGCAGCGATCTGGGCAACCTGCTGGTCGGAATGGGTCCGGCTGTTGCGTGCATAGGGGATGAGGTCTTCAACTTGTGTTATGACAATGGCGAGATTTGACATTTCAAGTCGGGAGCTCATTTCACTGTTTTCCGCTGCTGTTTTTTTCGTCATTTCTGTTGCCTTTGGTGGCCATCTTCCCTATTGCGATTGTAGATCTACCCTTTCCTTGGTGGCCTTAGTGGCTTGCTTTTCGGTATCCCGAATGGCCGAGAGCCTGCGGTCGTTCTGGGCGACAAGCTCCTTGGTCCTGCTCGGCCTCATGCTGCGGCCCCAGACTTCTTTATGGCCACACGGAGCTCGATCAACTCCATGCGGTAGGCGGGGATGGGGCGTGAGCCCGCTGCGCCGGGTTTGGCCAGCCAAGACTCCACTGTCTTGATACTCGTGCCCTCGCCAGCCAACTGTGCGACACCGGCATTGGTGAGGTTGTTTTTCTCACGGATCTCCAGAAGCCTGCGGCGGCGCTTGGTCGCATCAGTACTCTTCATGGCGGAACCTCCGGTCTATCGCAAGGCCAACGGAGAAGCCGATGATGGGAACGCATACCGCCAGAGCGAACTTCACAACAACGGGTAGCCATTGAAACTTGCCCGCGGCGTGGAGGTATGCCCCCCCAACGAGAATAATCACTACAGCAGCCATCCAGCAGCCAGTCAGAACGGCTCGGAAAGTCATTTTATCACCTAATCGGTCATGGTTTTGCGTTTTCATGCCCCGTCGTCCTCCTGCCGAAAGTTCCCGCGCTTGGCATCCTGGTGCAGGGCGCGCTCCCTGGGGTGTGTCGCGTTATCCAGCACGATCAGGCGGTCGATGGCGGCGTCAATTATGTGCGCGCAGATCCCTTCGTCTGTGATGCGGCGCAGGTATTCAAGGTCGTGCAGTATCAGCGCCGTCTCCTGCGTCACGGCGGCGGAATCTTCGGGGGTGGTCATGGTGTGTCTCTCCGTAGGAATGCGGGCATTTCGAGTGGGAATCGCTCGTGGTCTGTGCAGCACATTTGTATCGCCTTCAGTTTGCCGATATGAACATGACGCCCTGCTATCTCGCTCGCCGCAGGCAGCCCGGCCATCTGTGCGCGTGTTTCGCAGACGACGCACATCAGGTCGCTTTCGTTGAGTTCGCTCGTAAAGCGCAGGTACTTATCCGTTCCGGTGACGCCGTTGCCGCAGTAGTAGCGCACCGCTATGAATGGGTAGCCCTTTGTCAGATTGCGGTAGACGTTTACGAAACGCGGGCGGTGTATCAGCAGGCCTCGCTCGTTTCGCACAAATGGCTCGGCATCGCGCCACATTGCCAGCGGCCCGCGCACGCATGGGTTTTTCCACCGTGTCACCTCAAGAGGCAGCCGCATCTCGCTCATCCCTGCACCACCCGCAGCGCGGCCTTGGTAACGGCGGCGCGGAAGGAGGCGGGGGTGTTGTTGTGTTCGATGCGCACCGGCTCAACGAACCGCGCCTGACTCGGATAGAAAACTATCCAGTCTCGATATACTTCGTTGCATGTGTCGTGCGACAGAAGCCACAACAGCACCTTCGCGGCTTGGTCTGGTTTCATGGCAGCCTCCGGAACTCGACGACCCACACCCACGGGTTGGCGTCCCAAGAGCCGGCGTCGTTGATTGATTCCCACAGGTGCGCGAAGTTCTCGGACGCGAGCCGGCCGCTCGCGTACTGCATGCTGTGCGGCGTTCCTTCGGCGTGCGCATCCGCCTCGCTGATGTCGTTCAACCGCTCCACTCGCACGCTGACGATCTCCAGCGTGATTCGGCTGGCCCAGCGCGGCATGTGGATGGATGGACGCCATTTGCGGTCTGCGGCCCGCTGGTCGATGTTGTAGTTCGATGGCTCCGAAAGATTGGCAAAAACGTCCTCAATGCGGTCGGCCCACTCAAGCGGCGAGGTGTCGCAAAGTTTGCGTGCACCATCTGCCTTGTAGGCAATGAACGGCTCGCCGTCGTCCGTAAAGCCTGCGTACTGCCACGTCTCGCGCACCACCAGCCGGTCGCCGGGCTGGCCGTATGGGCACGGAACAGGGCCGGCATATCCGTGGTCGCCAGCGACAAGGAAAAATCCCTGCCCGTCGTCGTCAGTGGTTGCGTCGTAGGCATCGTCAGGGCCTTTTACGCCCCACTCTTCGAACGCCTTGTGCTGCTTCACCACCCGCCGCGTCTGCGTCTTCGTGCCGGCCAGAATGGCGCGAACCATCGGCGCTCTGAACAGAATCGGGCGTTCCTTCGCGGCTTGGTCGGCGGGCATGGTCATAACGGCCATCGCTCACTCTCCTGCCGGCGGGCGGCTTCATCGTCTGACCTGAACGCATGGCGCGCCCGCAGTTCCGCGAGTTCGGCGCGGAGGGAGTCGTAGCAATGCGGACACAGGCCGTAATAACCGTGTGCGCACTGTCCTAATTTATCGTCGCTCATATCCTCACTCCTTCGCCAGCGGTTGTGGGCGGAACATGATTTCGTTTCCGTGTTCGTCATACCACCACGGGTCAGACCTCACCGCGTCATGCCACGCTTGCAGCCGGGCGTTGGCGGCGCGGAGGCGGTCGAGTTCTTCGCGCTGTTTTGCACACTGTTTCGCGTACATTGCTGCCGCGTCTGATAAGTCGCTCACCTGTAGCACCTCTCACTTGCCGCGCAGTCGGCGGCGGTTGGTGTCGCGGCAATGCACGCCGCATCTATCGTCCCGTCCGGCAGTTCGCACGGGCTTTCAGACCAAGCCAGCGCGCAAAGGCTGAACACTACGGCAAGCGCAATGCCGGCGCCGGCAGGGGTGCGGAGGATGCTCATGTCAGCGGGCCTCCACTTTGGCGAGGGCAGACTCGGCAGCCCTGACCGCTAATCCGTCCTGGTGCGCGGTGCCTACCCCCTTTGCCAACCCTGCAAGCATCAGGCGAACACCTCCGGTATTCATCAAGCCACGCAGAGCCTCGACCAGTTCGTCATGCGCGTTGCAGCGGCGAACAATCTCCGCGGCGCGTGCCTTTGCGTCCGCGTCCCACTTGTTGTTCGGCGTGTCGTCGTGCCACCAGACATCCGCGAGGATGCTGCCGCTGGCCTCCGAGATTGTCCTGTCGTCGCTGCTCGCCTTGAGCGGTAGATTGAGGATTGTCATACCGGCACCTCCGCGTACTCGATCCCGTCCATGTCATCCTCGCCACAGTTCGGGCACCGGCCCGGCGTGTCTCGCTGCAACCATTCGTGGCCGCACGTCAGGCACTCGCACGTCATCTGTGTGTCCACGTCATCCGGCGCGCAAGCCGGGTCAAGCGAGCGCGGGCCGTCGTAGTCTCGGGTGCGGACGGTCATACCGCCTCCGGTGCCGGCAGGGCGTCAGCGCGAAGTCGAAGTTTTGCCAGCGTTGATTCGGCCTCTGCGATCTGCTTTTCGATTGCAGCACGGGCAGCGGCATGGCTGTCACCGATGCGCGGAGTAAAATCGACTTCTACCGGCTCACTGACGCGCACATACATGCCGCAGTCAGTCTCTCCGGTGTGGTAGGTGCTGATAACGTAGTCGCCTGACGGGACGTGCTGGTACAGCGCAATGCGACGATTTTTCAGTGGTGAGGCCATGTATCTCTCCTGTTTCGTTGTTGTTGCCCGGCGGGTTAGGCCGGGCGGGCGTGTGGTGTTATGCCGGAATGATGTCGGACTCCGATACGCAGACGATGCCGCGATTCAGACGTACCTCCCACATGCCATCGCAATACTGGCGAACGATAGTTCCTGCAAAACCGCTTGTGGTTACTTTCTGGCCTGCTTTCAAGTTCTTCATGTTCTCTCTCCGTTGTTGTCCGGCATGTCGTCTGCCGATGCCATGCACTATACCCTACTTTTAAGGGCTCGTGTCAACAGATTATTCAGCCCGACGGGCGGCTCCTGGCCTTTTCTAGACGGCGCTTTTCGGATCTGTACTGTGCGGCCATATTGCGCAGATCGTCGGCGGGCATCTTCAACGGCTTTTTTCTTGGCGACGTACTTCTCCTTGATTGCCTTTATGTCGTCGATAGAGAGCCGCGCCGTGCTGTTGTCGTTCTCCAGCGCCTC
>JACCDG010589862.1_pt1 | contig 26396 bp, 17 predicted proteins | sample 7442471 | NCBI WGS metagenome assembly JACCDG01 (sample SAMN15323444, study PRJNA562643) | freshwater metagenome | isolation source: river surface water | place: USA:Blue River Watershed | collected 2017-08-17 | reverse complement strand
TCACGTTTACTGCAGTTCAATCAGATACGACCCTCTTAAAGCTTGAGAATTTCAATTTAGGTCCACTAGCAGATTTAACTACTCTAGGGGCAGCTAGTGGGCAAGTCAATTTTAGTTTGCAGGTATTTTCAGATGGCAATTTTGCGATGAATACGCTAGACGCCAAATTAAATTCCCTAGCATTCAATGAATATACGTATCAAAACATCGCAATACAGGACGCCTCCATTATAAAAAATCAATTAAAAGCTAAGGTTGATATCAAAGATCCGCATCTCAGTGCGCAGGCCATTTTGGCTTTTTCCATAGCTGGCCCGATCAATTATCAGTATGAACTCAGTGTAGCCAATGCGGACCTCAGTTTACTTGGTTTCGGAGAACGAGAACAAAATCACTTGTCTGTTGATTTGCGTGGTGCGATTCAAGGCAAGTCTTGGTCCGATATCAGTGGTTATGCATCGGCAAGTAACTTGCTTTATGAGGAAGTAAATGAGCGCTTATATACTGAGCTCGCTCAGGTGCATTTCAATCAAAGCAATGACGATACATTCTTGCAGTTTAGTAGTCCGATGTTTGATTTAAATATTGCTGGGCACATTGATTTTGAGCATATCTCAAATGATTTGCTACATCATTTAGCAATTGTTTATCCTTCGCTAGAACCTGAAATGGGTGCAGCTATTCAAAGTAGTTCAAATGTTACTTTTGATTTACAAGTCAGAAATGCAAAGGACCTGCTCGCCATTTTTGTTCCGGATCTCACCATTGCAAGTAATTCTCGCTTCAGTGGATCCTTCGATTCTAAAAACGAAAACCTTGAATTCAAAATAAATAGCCCATCGCTTGCTTATCAAGATTTCCGTTTCGATCATGTTGTTTTTGATCAGCAAATTACGGCGGAAAATACCACCGGCGGCTTGCAAATCGCATTGGTGTCGTATGCTGATTCTACAAATTTCCACGATCTCAAATTTGTAAACCAGGGCTCGAAAGGCGTTTTGGATGCCGTCGTTTCCTGGGATCCGCAAACCAATGATTTTTCAGAAATCAAATGGCGAACCACCTTTTTGCCCGAAGACATCTTGAATTTTAATTTGCAACCGTCCTTCTTCACTGTCAATGGTGTACAATGGGAAATTGCCAATCAGTCAGATATTTTATTGTCAACTTCTGAATTAAATGTCTCCAATTTTGAGCTGCATCGGGGCTATCAATTAGTGAAAATAAATGGCTGTCTCTCAGATAACGAACGAGATCAACTGCGTTTTGATGTCCTTGGGCTTGACCTGAACGAACTCAGTAATCTTCTTGACTTTCCGAATCAATTGAGTGGCCGCTTTAGTGGTTGGGGGGTACTTTCTACGCCGAATAATAATGTTAGTATTTTGGCCGATGCCAATCTCGAACAACTTCAAATTGATGGCCAAATGGTCGGTGATGTCATGTTGCATTCAGATTGGAGCGATGCGCGCAAGAGTATTTTACTTGAGGGTACCCTCCAGTATCGCAATGAGCGCACCTTTGATTTTGATGGGCTGTACAACATTAAAACAGATGAGCTAGACCTTGGTTTGAATTTTAAACAAACCGATATTTCGTTTGCCAATGCCTTTATGGATCCTGAGGTAATTAAAGGTATCAAAGGTAAACTGAACGGAAGGCTGCGTGTGAAGGGTAGTCCGTCAGATCCGAAATTATCGGGTAAACTCAAGTTGCAAAATGGCGGTGCAGAAATCGCGTTATTAGGAGTGAGTTATCAACTAGAAGGTCCAATACAGGTAACAGAAGATGCTTTCTTCCTAGATAACTTCCCCATTAAAGACCCGGAAGGCAATATTGCTTATTTATCTAGTGCCATCAACCACCAAAAATTTGATAAGTGGAACTACGATATCCAAATCAACTTTGAAGATGACATCAAAAAAATTGATCCGCGGACCAATCAAGTGGCTCCTATAGATCGTTTCTTGTTGTTAAATACAAAGTACAAGGAGGGTGATGTCTATTTCGGTAAAGCTTATGGTCGAGGAACTGCCAATATTTTTGGAACGGCGAGCAATACTGAAATCACCGTTGATGCAACAACCAGAAAAGGCACCGATGTTATTTTCCCGATGTATGGCATGTCTGAGCTAGACGACGAAGATAACTTTGTGAAGTTTGTCGAACGCGGTGTTCAGCAGAAACTCGAAGACCAGGGCCTAGATTTTACAGGTTTATACCTTGACCTCAACTTCCATGTTACCCCAGATGCCAACATGAAGCTTATTTTCAACGAGCAAACCGGTGATGAAATTATTGCCAAAGGTGCGGGTGATTTAAATATTAAACTCGATCAGTTTGATCAGCTCACCATGAGTGGCCCATACGTCATTAGTAGTGGCAGCCGTTACAATTTCGCACTAGGTTCTATAAAGCAAACCTTCGATATTGCTGCAGGTTCAAAAATTGAGTGGACGGGTGACCCATACAATGCCGATATTCAAATCAATACGGTTACTGCCAAGCGTGCATCTATTCTTGAGCTCAGTCCAGAAATCCAGGATAACACGCTAGTCAATCAAGAAATTTTGTGCTACCTCAAGCTCTCTGAAACCTTGCTTTCGCCAAAAATATCTTTTGATATTGTTGCACCGCGCGTTTCAGAAACTGGTAAGACCCTCCTCGATCGCGTGAAAGCGGATCCAGACGAATTAAACAGACAGTTCTTCTCCTTGTTACTAGTGAGTAAATTTCAACCACTCAAAGGAAACTTATCTGCTGGTGGATCTGCTGCCCTTGACTTACTAGAATCTCAAATCAATGCGGCACTTGGCAAGCTTTCTGACAACTATAAACTCAATGTAGATTATGGCTCTGATGTTGTAGCCGGTGAAAGTAAAGTGGAGCTTGGTGTAGCAAAAGGCTTCCTTGACGATAAGCTCGTGATCACCGGGAGTTTTGGTGTTGAAAACCGCAGCACCACCGCGGGTAGTGATGGCAGCAAGCTCAATACGAATACCATGATTGGAGACGTCAATATAGAATACAAAGTTCAAGACAACTTCAGGGTACGCGCTTTTAATCAATCAAACACCAACTCGGTCAATGAAAATCAGGGCCCTTTTACACAAGGAGTTGGGGTTTCTTACTACGAAGAATTCAATCATTTTTCTGAGCTCGCATTTGTGAAGCAACTCCGACAATTGTTGGTAAAAAGCCCAAAAAAATCAGGTGAACCTCAACCTAAAAAACACAGACAACCTGTAACTTTACCCTCAAATGAAAAAAGTACTAGTAGCCAATCGCGGCGAGATCGCTCGACGCGTCCTTAGAACGCTTAAAAAGATGGACATCAAAAGTGTGGCCGTCTATTCTGATGCCGACGCCAATTCACCTCATGTTCTAGAGGCTGATGAAGCGGTGTATGTCGGTCAAAGTCCCTCATCTGAAAGCTATTTGCAGCAAGATAAAATCATTCAGATTTGTCTAGACCTTGGTGTAGATGGTGTGCATCCTGGTTATGGTTTTTTGTCAGAAAACGCTGGTTTTGCCCGTAAACTAACCGCTGCCGGCATCAAACTGATTGGCCCTTCTCCTGAATCCATGGAAGTAATGGGCGATAAACTTTCGGCCAAACAAGCTGTTAAAGCTTTCAACGTACCTTTAGTTCCGGGCGTAGACGAAGCCATTTCTGATGTGGATGCCGCCAAGAAAATTGCCACTGAAGTTGGTTACCCTATTTTGATCAAAGCCTCTGCAGGAGGCGGAGGAAAAGGTATGCGTTTGGTTTACAACGAAGCCGAATTTGAAGAGCAAATGGTGCTCGCTCAAAACGAAGCGCGTTCTTCCTTCGGTGACGACGCTGTCTTTATTGAAAAATTTGTTGACCAACCGCGCCATATTGAAATTCAGGTTTTTGCTGACCAACACGGTAATGTTGTCTACTTATTTGAGCGCGAATGCTCCGTTCAAAGACGTCATCAAAAAGTTGTTGAGGAAGCGCCAAGTGCCGTACTTACACCCGAAATACGCAAAGAAATGGGCGAGGCAGCTGTTGCTGTTTGTAAGGCATGTAATTATGAAGGAGCAGGAACCGTTGAATTTCTTATTGACGGACAACTCAACTTCTATTTTTTAGAAATGAATACGCGTCTGCAAGTTGAACACCCAGTTACGGAAGAAATTACTGGGCTCGATCTTGTGGAGTGGCAAATCAGGGTAGCACGTGGCGAGCGTCTTCCAAAGCTTCAAGATGAATTGGCTATCAACGGCCACGCCATTGAAGTGCGTGTCTATGCTGAAGACACTTTAAATGGCTTCACGCCAGATATCGGAACCCTCAAGCGTTATCGCATTCCATCAGGTCGTCATATCCGAGTTGATGACGCCTTTGAAGAAGGCATGGAGATTCCTATTTATTACGATCCGATGATTGCTAAGTTGGTGGTTTGGGGCAAAACCCGTGAAGAAGCCATCGAGCGATGCATCGCAGCTATAGATAATTACCAAATTTCAGGTGTCAAAACCACCCTCGATTTCGGTAAATTTGTGTTGAAGCACCCTACATTCCGCAGTGGAAATTTTGATACCAATTTTGTTAAAGATCATTTCTCAAACCCGCTACTGCTCAATGATGCCATGCAAGAAGAGGAAAGAGCTTTGGTTTTTGCTCTCGATTCCATTTGGCAAGATGTACAAGCTTTCAAGAAAAAATCATTTGCTTCGCGCAACATCGACTCTTCTTGGAAAAACCAAATTCGATAAAATAATTAGAACAGGTCACAAAGACTCATTAAAAAAACGTACTTTTACGGCGCAAATTTGATCGCATGAACTTACACGAATTCCAAGGAAAAGCTATTCTTAAACAATACGGTGTAGCCGTACAAGAAGGTATAGTTGTAGACAAAGTATCCGATGCTTTAGCAGCGGCTAAAAAACTAACAGAAGAAACTGGTACCTCATGGTACGTAGTTAAAGCGCAAATCCACGCTGGAGGACGCGGAAAAGGTACTGTGCAAGAAACCGGTTCAAACGGTGTAGTGCTTGCCAAAGGCATCGACCAAGTTGAAGAAAAGGTAGCAGGTATTCTCGGAGGTCATTTAGTGACACTTCAAACCAACGGTAAAGGCAAAAAAGTAAACCAAGTGCTCATTGCACAAGATGTTTACTACCCAGGCCCAACTGAGGTTAAAGAGTTTTATATGTCTGTACTACTCGATCGCGAGTCTGGTCGTAACGTCATCATCTATTCTACTGAAGGCGGAATGGACATCGAGCACGTTGCTGAACATACACCAGATAAACTATTCAAAGAATTTATCGACCCAAGAGTTGGACTACAAGGTTTCCAAGCGCGTAAAATCGCTTTCAATTTAGGCCTTTCAGGTGACGCATTTAAAAACATGGTTAAGTTTGTTCCTGCACTTTACAAAGCTTACGAAGGAATTGATGCTTCTATGTTTGAAATCAACCCTTTATTCAAAACTTCAGACGATAAAATTATCGCAGTTGACGCCAAAGTAAGTCTTGATGGCAACGGTTTGTTCCGTCATCCTGACCTCGCTGCCTTACGCGATAAATCTGAAGAGGATCCAACAGAAGTAGAAGCTGATGAAGCGGGCCTCAATTTCGTAAAACTTGACGGAAACGTTGGTTGTATGGTAAATGGTGCTGGCTTGGCAATGGCTACTATGGATATCATTAAACTTTCTGGTGGTAACCCAGCCAACTTCCTCGATGTTGGTGGAACTGCAAACGCTGAGCGCGTAGAAAAAGCATTCCATATTATCCTCAAAGATCCAAACGTAAAAGCTATCCTGATCAATATCTTCGGAGGTATAGTTCGTTGTGATCGCGTTGCCCAAGGTATCGTTGATGCTTACAAAAACATTGGCCAAATTCCGGTTCCAATTATTGTTCGCTTACAAGGTACCAATGCTGAAGAAGCAAAACGCCTTATCGACGAATCAGGTCTCAACGTACACTCAGCTGTTCAACTTCAAGAAGCTGCTGACCTCGTTAAAGAAGTTTTGGCATAAGCCAACTCACATATTTATTCAAAAGCCATCTTCGGATGGCTTTTTTGTTTTATGAATATCTTATATAAATCATAAAATATATAAATAAAGGTAAATGGCATAAAAAAGGCAATTTTGCACCAAATTGACTTTTATGACAAGAATTACAATCGCAAAAGGGGATGGAATTGGCCCAGAAATCATGGAAGCCACACTATCTATTTTAGAAGCTGCTGGTGCACAACTCATTTATGACGAAATAGAAATTGGCGAACAAGTATATCTATCTGGTAACACTGCCGGAATCAGTCCAGCATCTTGGGATATCATCAGAAGAAACAAAGTTTTTCTGAAGGCACCAATTACTACACCTCAAGGTGGCGGTTATAAAAGTTTAAATGTCTCTACGCGCAAATTTTTAGGGCTTTATGCAAACATCAGACCTTGTTTTAGCCTTCACCCTTATGTGTCTACAAAGCATCCGAAAATGGATCTCGTGATCATTCGCGAAAATGAAGAGGACTTATATGCAGGTATTGAGCACCAACAAACAGATGAAGTTGTACAGTGCCTCAAATTAATCAGTAGACCAGGTTGTGAGAAAATCATCCGCTACGCTTTTGAATACGCCAAGCTTTACGGACGAAAAAAAGTGACTTGTTTTACCAAAGACAACATCATGAAGCAAACCGATGGTTTGTTTCGAGAAGTTTTCAATGAAATTGCCGCTGAATACCCTGATATTCAAAATGACCACTGGATCATCGATATTGGCGCAGCCAAATTAGCCAACGCACCTCAGGATTTTGAGGTAATTGTTACCCTTAACCTTTATGGTGATATCATTTCAGACATCGCAGCTGAAATTGCAGGTTCGGTAGGTTTAGCAGGGTCTGCAAACATCGGCGAAGAATGCGCTATGTTTGAGGCTATTCACGGATCTGCTCCGATGATAGCAGGCCAAGGCATTGCAAATCCGTCTGGTCTTTTACTTGGTGCTGTACAAATGCTCAGCCACATTGGCCAAACCGCTATTGCCGAAAAAATTCAAAATGCTTGGTTGAAAACCATTGAACAAGGCATACACACTTTTGATATTTACAAAGAAGGAGTAAGTACCCGTCGTGTAAATACCAAAGAATTTACCGAAGCACTCATTGCCAATTTAGGCGAGCGTCCGGAGGCGTTTCCTGCTGTCAGTTATCAGCAAGAAGCGCGTATTCAGCTTCCAAAATATCAACGCAAAGCTCAAAAGGAGAAAACACTACAAGGAGTTGATTTATTTGTACACTGGTCAGGTCTAGATGTCAATGACCTTGCCAAACAACTGCACCAGCTACCAAACGCTGCTTTTGATTTAGCCCTCATCACTAACCGTGGCATTAAAGTTTATCCTGATGGCTTTCCTGAAACGTTTTGTACGGACCACTGGCGCTGTCGTTTTATGGCGAAGTCTCCTGAATTAGCTACGAAAAAAGGAATTATCGAGCTCCTAGCTGCTGCTGAGGCTTTACAAATCGATGTTATTAAGACAGAAAACCTATATGCTTTCGATGGTAAAGCAGCGTATTCACTAGGGCAAGGTCAATAATGAAATTTGGCGCATCATTTCTTATTAAAAATGGGTTGTTAGTCAGTTCGAAAGGTACTGAGCTACGCGATATTCGAATTACTAATGGTGTTTTCACAGAAATAGGCGAGCACCTTGCTGCCAAACCAACAGAACAAGTAATTGATGCGAGTGGCAAACATATTTTTCCCGGATTGATCGATACACATGTACATTTTCGTGAGCCAGGCATAAGTTATAAAGCCACTTGGCTTACAGAAAGTGCAGCAGCCCTGGCAGGAGGTGTAACAACGGTTTTCGATATGCCGAATACAGAGCCCGCTACGTTATCACCTGCTTTGGTCAAAGAAAAGCTCGCTCTTGCTAAGCAAAATGCTCGTTGTAATTATGGAGTGTTTTTAGGAATATCTGCAGCAAATTGCCAAGAGCTATCCAATTTTGATTTAACGGACACAGATTTTGTAGCACTCACCGATGATGGTTTATATTTTTCAGGTAGTGGTCATTTATTAGCAGATCATCCTGAGGCACTTGAAGCGGTTTTTTCACAGACAGACCGCATCGTTGCACTGCACAGTGAAGATTCTGCACTCATCGAACAAAATGAAAAAGAATATCAAGAGAAATATGGTCAAAATATTCCTTTTGAAGCACATGCTCAGATTCGTTCAGAAGATGCTTGTGTAGTAGCCACAAAACGCGCTTTGCAGTTGGCTCGAAAACACGATGCCCGCTTGCATATTCTGCACTTAACTACCTATAAAGAAGCGCTACTTTTTGATAAAGAACTTCCTTTGTTAGAGAAAAAACAAACCTGTGAGGTGAGCATACCCCATCTTTATTTTTCTGTCGAAGATTATGTCAAATATGGTGCACTCATTAAGTATAATCCGTCTATCAAAAGCAAAGCAGATCGACTCGGATTACTGAAGGCCTTAAACGAGAACCATATCGATTTTATCACCACTGATCATTCCCCTCATACCCTCGAGGAGAAGCAGCAAGTTTATATGCAATCTAAATCAGGAGGCCCTACTTTACAGCACCTACTGCCGCTGCTACTTTCGCTTTATGAAACTGGTTTTTTGAGTCTAGAGAAAATTATAGAGAAAACAGCTGAAAACCCGGCGCTTTTTTACGGAATTCAAAAAAGAGGTTTTGTAAAAGAAGGTTATCATGCAGACCTTGTTATTGCAGACCTGAAAAAACCGCATACCGTTAAAAACGAGGACTTATTTTCTAAATGTGGTTGGTCTGTTTTTGAAGGACATACATTTAGTTCAACTGTTGACATGACGTTTATAAACGGTCAGCTTGCTTACCATGATGGAAAAATAGTGGAAGAAGTGAGGGGAGAACAGGTATCGATCTAAAGCAGCTGTAGCGCTTCGCCACATTGAAAATGTCCTTTCGGGCAACTTTTATGACCGTGCAAACCACAAGGTCGGCATGCTAAGTTGCTCACTTCAATAATTTTTGAATCATCGGAGAGCGGCCCAAAACCAAATGCTGGAACTGTTGAACAGAAGAATGCGCTTACGGGTGCATTTGTTGCAGATGCTAGATGTAAAGGGCCAGAATCATTGACGTAATTGTGTTGTGCGCCTGCCATGAGTGCGGCAGATTGCAACAGCGTGAGTTTACCGGCTAAATTTACGACCTCCGAAGTCCCTGCTTTTTTAGCGATAGCATCGAGGTATTTTTGGTCGGAAGCTGCGCCTAGTAAATAAATTTTCTGTTGTTTAGCTGAAAGATCCTTGATTAACTTGAGCCAAATTGGTTCGGGCGCTTGCTTTGTGAACCAAACGCTTGTGGGGGCCAAACAAGCATACGGAACTTCTTGGTAAATCCGAATGGCATTTAAATCTTCCATACTCGGATACAATTGAGGTCTGCGGTAAGGAGCGGGCACCAAGTCTGAAATCAGGTTTAAATTGCGATCAACCTCGTGCAAACCTTCTTTTAATTCGTGTTGATAGCGCTTGGAAAAGAATAGAGACAACGGATTCTTTTCAAAACCTCTACTTTCTTTTCCCTTGGCCAGCATGGTTAAGACGCCAGAGCTTGCAAAACGCTGTAAATTAATCACGAGCTCATAGCGCTGCTGTCTTAATTGTTTACCTAAGTTCCAGAGATTTTTGAGTTTTTGACGCTTATCAAAAGTATAGACCTGATTCAAAAAAGGGTGTTCGGCCAGTAAAGTTTCGTTTCCCTTCTTGACCACGACATCGATTTGCGCTTCCGGAAATTGTTGGTGCAGGTTTTCCCATATTGGTGAAGCCAAAATGACATCTCCAAGAAAGGCAGTTTGAATGACTAAAACGCGCTTTAAATTCATCGGATGAGGGTCACGTAGCCTTGCTTCACAAGGGCATCGGTTTTATTGATGATTAATTCAATGCGGTACTGAAAAACATCATTGGTGGCAGGTAAGCCGCTCGTCTGAATGATGCCATCCCAACCTTGCGCCGGATCATTGGTTTCAAAAACTACTTGGCCCCAACGATCAATAATGCTAAAGGTATATTTTTCAGGATCTACGTTTTGTACAACAGGCAAGAATATAGGATTCAGACCATCAGGTGTAAATGCATTGGGCACGAACATGAGTGGCTCGTATTTCAGGCAAAGTTCATTGGAGAAACTACTATCGGTAAAACCAAACTGATTGAGGTTTTCCAAAGCCATGATTTGATAACAAACTTCACCTTTGTTGCGCAACGCAGAGACATCGTCTTGCAGTTGATACGTTCCGTTTGGCATGATTTGAAAAGGTACTTGTTCCCAAGTTCCATAGGCATTTCTAAAGGCTTGGTAATTTTGAATGCCGCCATCAAATTGGGTATATGGGCTCCAAGTCAAATGATTGATCATGTTGTACTGATCAGCAGTTCCATTTACAAAAATTGTGGTGTTTTCGTTGGCATAGGAGCCTGGGTTGCCACAACTGTCTAAATAACTACAACGATAAGTCCAAGGGCCCCATTGGGTGTCAACATCTTCGTCGAGATATACGGCAAGATTTGCGTTTACAGTGGCATTTCCGAGTACTTGGAATACTCCGTTGGTATCCTTTCTTTCAAAAATAATTTCAGTCACACCGACACTTTGGTCTACCCAAGCTTTTAGTTCGATATCTTTTTGATTGACACTTGCTACTCTGAAATAATGAAAGCTAGGCGCGCCCGGTTGTGGCATGGTAAAACACAACGGATTCGAAAAGGCGCTAAAACCGGTTTGCAAATTCGCCTTAACGTACAAGCAATAGCTTTCATTCTTGAGTAACTGAACCGTAGCGAAAGTATCTGTCGTTGTGGTTAACAGGCTCCATTGATTGTTGTTTTTACCCCATATTTCATAAGAAATAACGGTAGCACCTAAATAGTTTGTCCAGCTAAGTTGGGCCGTCTGAGGACACATATCGAGCTGGTAATTGGCTAAAATGGAGGTGTGTAAGTTTGCTTTAGCAGAGGTTTGGAAAGTCGCGGGGATAGTAGTGGTCAAGCAAGAATCAAAAGCTGCAACTGTATAACTGAAAGGCCCGTTGCCAACTACGTTATATAGATAGCTTGTGTTGTTTTGTCCGTAGAGGGTATCTAATTCAATCAGAAAGCCGTTGGCATCATAGGTGTAAACTACGTAGCCATAAGTATCTGGCGCTGCATTGGTATTCCACTGAATTTGCATTTGTTGGGTACTGGTATCAAAGCCGACGTTATGAATGACAGGTATGAATGGCGTCATCATGTCGGTTAGGATGTCACCGGGTCTGTTCGAGTTGAAATTACAAGTACTTGTTTTTAAATTCACCCGATAGCGCAAAAATGAATTGCAAATATCAATGGTGTCTGTATAATTGGTTTGGTTATAAGGGACGCTATCAATGAAGTTAAAAAAGTTAGTCGGGTATTCCCGATAGATGTAATAATAGGCGTTGTATGAACTAGATGCAGGGTTTTTAGGTTTGTTCCAATTCAAGACAGCGGTTCCATCATTTGGGTTGGTGAGTGTGAGAAAGATATTTTTGACGGTGTCTGAATAATCCAGAAACGAGCCCGCACATCCGGATGCCACAGCCAAATAGAAGTCATGGCTTGCATTGACGGCAGGTGCCGTAAAATTGGTGGTATTGATATCTAGGATGCTTCCAAGGAGCCCACTTTGAACCGAATATATTTGATATTCTGAAAAGGTACTTGAGGTTCCTGGGTTTAGACCCTGCCAAAAAATATTGAGCTCATTATTATTAGCAGTTTGAATACAAGCAATTTCTGGCGCTGAAATAATCCCTTGATTCAAGACATGGATCGTAATGGTTGTGAAACTCACTTGTGGCACGGGGCAAACGTCATCACTGGCCTTAAATATGAAGTGATAACTTTTTGAGACCAAAGCTTGCCCTTGGCTATCTAGTAAGTGATCACAGGTAGTTTGCCATGTAAACTGCGTTTGAATGGTACTCAAACTAGAAATAGGAAGTGGATTTGCTAAGCTTGGACAAGGGCCTGTAGTGCACGGTAAACTGCCCTCGAGTGTAATCAGTTGTGCGCTGCCGTTGGCCTGAAGATCATTATCGGAAACATTTATATTAAAGTTTACGAGGTCTCCGGCATTCACTGTGAGCTCATATGAAGTGCCGCCGTTGAAAGGTGGTGCTAGCACCGGCGCACTATTATTGGTATTACAAGGCTGAATAACCAATTGCATTTCGCGCTCTGTCTGTGAAACAAGAATTGATCCTCTGTAAGCTTTCACCACCATTTTGACGACATAATTACCGATTGTAAAAGAAGTAAAAGTGAGTTTCCCGTCATTCGGGTCAAGCGCCGCCGCAACATTGTTGGCATTGATACTCGGGCCAGGCGTTGGGCTATTTGCACTAAAACCAGGCTCAAAAGGAATGGCAGCAGGGTTTGTAGGAGGGTTGAAAGCCCCAGTTGGGAAATAATCATAAGGTACACCAAATTCAAAAACCAAAGAATCTTGATTGGCATCATTCACGGCTGCATTGTACTCAAAAGCTTGGCCAGCGCAACTGACAAATAAAGGATCTTGGTTGAAAACAGGAGCGTCATCGGGTTGGGCCAAATTGAATATTTTAGCAGCCAGCGTGATGCCATAAGTGGATGGATTACTCAGGTTGCTTAAGGAAGCGCTTCTAGAAAAATTTTCATAGGTAAAAGCCCAACCTTGCGCTGGTGGTGTGCCACTGAGCAAAACAGGGGCGCTGCGGTAGATTACTTTTTCAATGGCACCGATGCCATTGCCAGCATTGTTTCCGGTACCACAAAGTAGCGGCCCAGGCCCACCGCTAATTTGCGTACAACTTGGCGATAAATCAATGCGCTGTACAAAGAGCACTGGTATATTGGTAAGGGTGGGGTGGTTCCAAACACGTAGGTTTTCAGAAACTGCATTGACATCGGCGCCATTGCAATCTCGGTAAAAAACCAGTTCAAACTGATACGTAGAATTTCCGAGATGTTTGTAGGTCAATTCCCCTCCCATAACATGAGAAGACCAACTCCAAAAACTGAGCAGTAAAAAACTAACGATACTAATGAGCTTAAACATCCGTTGGATAACGTATTTTCTTCAGTTTTAGTATAACGGAATGCCTTACTAAAGGTTGCTATCCGGCAGAAATAATCAGCATTTCTTCCCAGATGAGGTAACGCTTGGCTAATTCTTGAATTCTTTCAGGCGTAATATTTCGGATCCGGTCGATTAAATGGTCGTAAAATTCAAGGCCAAGGCCATTTTGCTGCACGTTGGCAAAAAGATCTAGCATAGCATAAGGGCCATCGGCACTTTTGAGCAATTGCCCCAACATATAATTCTGCACTAAAGCTAGCTCTTCTTGTGGTACGCGTTCATTTTTTAATCGGTCAAATTCGTGTTGAATCTCCTCAAAAGTTGCGGTTCTTGTCTGAACACCAACTTCGGCACCAATCACGAAGTAACCGTAGTTTTGATGTTCGACCAGATAAGAACCTATGCCATAGGTATAGCCTTTGTCTTCGCGTATATTGCTCATGAGTCGGCTGCCAAAGTAGTCGCCTAAGATGGTGTTTAAAATGCTAAAGTCGCAGAAATCTGGATGTGTTTTATTGAACAAGGGGCGTCCGATTCTAAGGGCACTTTGTAAGGCATTTTCTTGTTCTAGGTGGATGGCACCTTGTTCGTTTTGCCAATCGAAGTCAATTGCGTCAAAACTAGCCTTTTGATAGGTGTTTAATAAATCTTGGATTCCTTGAAAATCAGCGTCTTGTAAATCTCCGACAACGAAAACTTCTACTAAGCCCTTGAGGTAATTCTTTTGGTGAAAAGCTTGTAAGTCGGTAACAGATACGTTGTCGTAATCTTCAAGTTGAATTTGTTGAGCGTAGGTGCTGTTTGCAAATAAGCTCTTTTGAAATTGTCTTTGCGCTAAAAAACTCACTTTTTCTTGTTGGACTAAGAATTTCTGACGACGCTCTGCACAAAGGTCTTGCAACTCTTTGTTTGGAAATGTAGCGGCAAACAAACTTTCGTGAAAAACGCTATAGGCAGCTAGCAATTGATCTTTTAATGCGTAAATACTAACTATCGCTTCATCTTGTGAAATACTGACATCGTAGTAGGCACCCAAGGCATCGAGTGCCTTTTGAATTTGTCTTGCATTTTTATTGGCCGTTCCGCTAATTAATAGTCCGGCGCACAAGGAGCCAATAATGGGTTTAGCAATACAGCTGCCAGCCTTGAAATGCAGTTCAATTTTGCTAGTATCGTTAAAAATACCGTTGCTCCAAAAAAGATCGACGCCATTTTTGAGTTTACTGATTTGAGGCTGAACAAAAGCGATGTGTTCGATGCCATGAATGGCTGGGGCTTGGCTTCTATTTAGCATCTTGTTGACTTTGAATGATGAGACGTGAGCAATTGGTTTTGCGGAAAGTTTGAAGCGCAAATGTTTGCAAATCTTTGGTGCTGATTTGCTGATACTTCTGAGCTTCTTCATTGATGAGCTGGGCACTACCCAATAATTCGAAATAGGCTAAGTTCATGGCTCTGTTCAGTAGGCCCTGGTCTTGGAAAGCACGTGAGGTGCGCAGTTTCAACTTGAGCTCATGCAAAGAGCTTTTGCTGATGGCCTTAGCTGCTGTTTTTTCAAGTAGGGGCCAAAGTGCTGCTTCTAACTGATCTATTGTTTTTCCGGGCTGCATTTTGCCGCTAATGATGAATAAGCCGTCATCGAAAGACGCGGTGATATATGCGGTGACTTCCGCACAGATTTTTTTCTTTTTCTTGAGCTCAATGTATAGCGGGCTGGTTTTTTCGTTACCTAGAAAATCACTGAGTAAATCAGCCTGATAAAAGTCTGAATCGGTGCGTTTACCCATTCGAAATGCGTAATAGAACGCAGTTGCCGGAACCTTTCGAATAAGTGTTTTGGTCCTGAATTGTTTTTGGGCTGGTTCTTGGATTAAATTTCGGGCGGCTTTCTTTTGAGCTGGGATATTGCCAAAATAATGTTCGACTTTTTGTTGAATTGTCGGGAGGTCAAAGTTGCCAATGATGCAAAGAATGGCATTGCTCGGATGGTAATATTGTTGAAAAAAGGCCCTGACTTCATGCATGCTAGCCTCTTGAATTTGCTTGATATTCTTGCCAATTGTTGCCCAGCGATAAGCGTGCTTTTTGTAAACAAGCGGTCTGAGATGAAGCCATGCATCGCCATAGGGTTGGTTGAGGTAGCGCTGCTTGAACTCTTCAATAACAACCTGACGCTGCACCTCTAGGCTTTTGTCTGTGAAAGCCAAAGAAAGCATGCGGTCACTTTCTAACCAAAGGGCAGTGTCGATGTTTTGCGCTGGCAAAATGTCGTAGTAATTTGTGATATCATTACTCGTGAAGGCATTGCTTTGACCTCCGGCTGCTTGTAAGGGCGCATCGAAGTCCGCAATGTGTTTGGAGCCGCCAAACATGAGGTGCTCAAAAAGATGGGCAAACCCCGTTCTTTCAGGATCTTCGTCACGGGCGCCGACATCGTAGAGGACATTGACCACGGCCATTGGGCTAGAAGGTTCGCGGTGAAAGAGCACGCGCAAACCATTGTTAAGTGTAAAACTTTCGTATGCTATCATTTATAATGCTTGTTGTTGGGTCAGGGTATGATTGTATTGAGCCACAATTTCTTGAATAATCTGCTCGGCACTTAAGATTTCCTCAAAGGAGCCGGCAATTTGTCCAATTTCTAATTCGCCCTCGATAAGGTCTCCTTCGAACATGCCTTTTTTGGCGCGTCCACGTCCTAATAAATTCTTCAGTTCTTCTGTGCTGCTGCCAGCCGCATAAGCCGCCTGTACCTGATCAAAAAATGGATTTTTTAGTAAGCGTACAGGTGTCAATTCTTTGAGTGTAAGTAGGGTTGAGCCTTCTTCGGCGGCAATTACCGCTTCTTTAAAATTTTGATGCGCGCTAGATTCTACAGATGCTGCAAAACGACTTCCAATTTGAACGCCATCGGCACCCAAGTTCATGACGGCCAACATGGCTGCACCAGAGGCAATTCCTCCGGCAGCAAGTATCGGGAGTTTCACCGCCTTTCTAACCATTGGAATGAGGCATAGCGTAGTGGTTTCATCACGGCCGTTGTGTCCGCCTGCCTCAAAACCTTCGGCAACAATAGCGTCTACACCTGCGGCTTCGGCTTTTTGAGCAAATTTGACACTGGATACCACATGCACTACTTTAATGCCTTCATTTTGGAGTGTTTTGGTCCAGGTGCTCGGATTTCCAGCACTCGTAAAAACAATAGGAACCTTGTGCTTGATGATGGTTTGAATGTGTTCTTCGATGTTCGGGTAGAGTAGTGGCAAGTTTACGCCAAAAGATTCTGTGGTCGCATTTTTACATTTTTGGATGTGCTCGTCTAGAATTTCTGGATACATGGATCCAGCGCCAATGAGGCCTAGCCCCCCTGCATTTGAAACGGCCGAAGCCAGTTGCCATCCCGAACACCAAATCATGCCGCCTTGAATAATGGGGTACTTAATTTGGAAGAGTTGACAAATTCGATTTGGAGTTGTTGTCATAACAAAGAATGAGTTACAAAATTAGTCTAAATGCTTAACTTAGCAGGTATGATGAAGGCCTCACTTCTTGTAATGATTTTCTTGTGCTTTGGGCTTTGTGTTCCAGGTATGCTGCGCGCTCAAATTCAAGGACAAGAATTCATACCTAATCAAGGTCAGTGGCCACAAGATGTGCTTTACATGGCCAAAGAAGGTGGTCAAAAGATTTGGTTTGGTCAAGACCGCTTTCTATTTGAATTTACTGATTTTTCTGATTTAGAAGCAGCGCACCACCGCCACGAGCAAATAACAGCACCTCAAGTCCGCGGTGCATTTTTTGCTCAAGTTTTTGAGCAAGTCAATCGAACTGCACAAACGATTACTGCTCAACCAAAACCCTATACGTATCAATTTTTTCAAGGTCAAGATACGACGCGTTGGGCTAGCAAGGTGCAGGCCTTTCAAGAACTGACCTACCAAGATTTTTTCCAAGGAATTGACCTGCATTTGGAAAGCCAAAAAGGTGCATACAAGTATAGTTATATCCTGAATCCTGGCGCAAATCCGGCCCAAATTCGTTGGCATTACGTTGGGGCAAAGCAGCTGAATGTTAAAGCCAAGGAACTTAAAATCCGAACTGAACTAGGCGAATTAATAGAACAAGATTTGATAGCATATCAAATCATAAATGGGCAAGAGCGTGTCGTTCGATGTGAGTTCAAACAGTTTAAGGATGGCAGCATTGGTTTTGAACTTGGCACATATGACGCTTCATTGCCACTTATCATTGACCCTGTACTTGTATTTGCCACCTATAATGGCGCCGTCTCGGATAATTTTGGCATGACGGCAACCTATGGTTTTGATGGTTCGGCATATGCAGCCGGGGTAGTTTACGGCAACAACTTCCCGCTTCCTAGTTTGGCTAGTTTCGATATCAGTTCAAATTTTACGACATTAAGCGGCAATTATGGCATCACCGATGTGTTCGTGACGCGTTATGCTTCAGACGGAAGCACCATGTTGTGGTCTTCGTTTTTAGGAGGTGGCGATGCCACGCAAGGAACAGAAACTGCCCACAGTTTGGTCTGTGACTCTCTGAATAATATTTATCTTTTTGGCGCAACCTCTAGTCTCGATTTTCCGGTAAGCCCTGGTGCTTTTCAAACAACACACGGCGGAGGCACTGCCAATACCAACTTTTTTTACAATGGCATTTACTTTGGGACGCAAGGCAGTGATATTTATGTCTCCAAACTCAGTGCAAACGGCCAGAACCTATTGGCTTCTACTTATGTTGGGGGCAATCAAAACGATGGTGTTTCATACCGCAGTTTAGGTTTACCATACTCTTCAGTGGCGGCCTATGATTCTTTATCTACGAATTATGGCGATCAGTTCAGGGGTGAAATTTACTTGGACCAACAAGGAAATGTTTTAGTAGCCAGCTGCACGCGTTCTGCGAATTTTCCGCTACAAAATGCGTTTCAAGCTACCAAAGGAGCAGGGCAAGACGCAGTAGTGTTCAGACTCAATAATACCATGAGTAGTTTGCAGTTTTCTTCTTTTTACGGCGGAAACAAAGACGATGCAGCTTATTCTGTCAAAACCGATACTTTAGGAGCAATATTTTTTGCAGGTGGTACCTCCTCAAATAACTTGCAGGGTACTTCAGGAGCTTATCAAAGTACTTATAACGGAGGAAAAACGGACGGTTTTGTCGTCAAGCTGACAGCAGCAGGTAATAGCATTTCAAAAGCGAGCTACATCGGCACGTCTAATTATGACCAAGCATTTTTTGTTGAAATTGACCGCAACAATCAAGTCTTTTTATTGGGGCAATCTACGGGTGGCGCTTTTGTGGTCAATAATGCGCAATACAGTAACCCCGGAAGTAGTCAGTTTGTACTCAAACTCAATAATCAACTCACCACCAATTTGGCCTCTACCGTTATCGGCAATGGCTCGAGTCAGATCAATATTTCGCCGGCGGCTTTTCTAGTTGATATCTGTGGCAATATTTATATTTCAGGTTGGGGCGCCAATATCTTACAAAGTACGCCTTTGAGCGGAATGCCCGTGAGTGCAAACGCCTTTCAGAGTACCACTACAGGTTTTGATTTTTACCTCATGGTACTCCAAAACAATATGTCAGGCTTGCTCTACGGATCTTATCTTGGGGGTCCTATAGCTCATGAGCATGTCGATGGCGGTACTTCGCGCTTTGACAAAAACGGCGTGGTTTACCAATCGGTTTGTGGAGGCTGTGGCGGTCATTCTGACTTCCCGACTTCCTCAGGAGTTTGGTCCAATTCTAACAACAGTTCGAATTGCAACAATTTGGTCTTTAAATTCGATTTTGAACTCATTCCAAGCGCTGAATTTTCGAGCTCGGTTGTTCAGGGCTGCGAAGATCTCAGCGTTACTTTTCAAAATACCTCTACCCAATGGGATTCCTACCTCTGGGATTTCGGCAACGGCGACACCAGCTCAGTGATTTTTAATCCGGTTGTGGTTTTTGAAAATCCGGGAACCTATGAAGTCAATTTATTTGTAACTGACAGCGTTTGCCTCATTACCGACACCGCCCAAATTCAAATTTTAGTACTCGATTCTTTGCTGCTTGATTTAAATGATACAATTAGCCTCTGTAGTTCTGCCCCTTATCTACTGACGGCTCAAACTTACGGCACTGCCAATCAATTTATTTGGTCTACGCAGCCCAACTTGAATCCGCCACTCAATAATCCGCAAGATTCCACGACACTGATCACTCAAAATGGTTGGTATTATTGTCAAGTGAGTAATGGGTTGTGCACCGCACTTGACTCCGTTTTTGTGCAGTTCGATACACCATTACAAGCTTTATTTAGCATTGCTGACACCATTGGTTGTGCACCGCTAGTGTTGCAAATTCAAAACAGCTCAAGTACCACCACCTCATTTCTTTGGGATTTTGGCAATGGCGTTTTTGACAGTCTAACTTTTGAGCCAACCCTGACTTATTCACAGCCCGGAATTTATCAAATTTCTTTACAGGTATCTGATTCCATTTGTCAAGGCACAGCTACCTTTAATTTGCAAGTGAATGTAGGCCCCGCATTAGAGGTCACCGCTCCAGCTGACTTATTGCTCTGTAGCGCTATAGACACTACCTTAATTCCAATCATTCTTGGTGCACCTAGTTCCATTGTTTGGTCCTCAAACAATAACTTTTCAGATACTTTAAATGGCAATAACAGCCCAAATCTAACGCTTATTGATCCGCAAAATGCATGGTATTATATCGTGGTGAGCTCTGCTTATTGTTCTGCTTCCGATAGCGTTTTGATCAGCATCCAAGCTCAAGATTTAGAGGTAGAGTCCCCTTCGTTAATTTGCGCCGATGTTCCGTTTACAGCCAGTATTTTCCCGAACCCGAATTTTCAACAGATCACTTGGTCGCCGGCAAGTGTTGTCCAGTTAGGGCAGGGTCAGCCAACTGTTACGGTTGCCTTATCGTCGCCACAATATTTGTATGTCACGGTCGAAACCGCACAGAATTGCCAACTGCAAGATTCCGTGTTTATCAATGTATCAACATTAAATCCATTAAGTGTAACTGCCAACGCGAATCCGCTTGTTATTTTACCCAACACGAGTACCCAACTTTTGGGTCAGCCTACGGGTGCCTACACTTACAACTGGTCTCCATCCCAAAACTTGAGCTCAGCTACTACTCAAAATCCAACGGCTTTGCTCGATCAAACAACGCTGTTTACACTGACTGTTTCAGATGGGCTTTGCTCTGGTTCAGACACTGTGTTGGTCAAGGTATATGACAGCATCTGCCAAGCACCATTTGTCTATATTCCTAATGCGTTTTCTCCAAATAAAGACGGCAGCAATGATAAATTATATGTCCGAGGGCAGTACATCTTTGAATTTGTTTTTAGGGTTTACGATCGCTGGGGAGAACTCGTTTGGGAAACAAGCAATATCAACGATGGTTGGGATGGCACGTATCGCGGAAAATTACTAGACCCCGATGTCTATGATTATTACTTACAAGTCACCTGTATTGGTGGGCTAGAAAATATCATTAAAGGAAACGTTACACTTATTCGTTAAGCATGAAAAAAATCATCACTAAGAAATCCGAGCAATTTTTAGGAAATTACCTCAATAATGCCAGCCCTACGGGCTTTGAAACCTCAGGTCAACAAATGTGGCTCGATTACCTCAAGCCGTACATCGACGAATATATCACCGATGCTTACGGTTCAGTGGCGGGCATCATCAATCCGGGGCAGCCTTATAAGGTAGTTATCGAGGCACATGCTGATGAGATTTCCTGGTTTGTACATTACATCACCAAAGATGGTTTTATTTATTTACGCCGCAATGGAGGCTCAGATCACATGATTGCTCCGTCTAAGCGTGTCAATATTCATACCGATAAGGGTCCTGTCAAGGCTGTTTTTGGTTGGCCGGCTATTCATATGCGCCAGCAAAAAGAAGAGACTCCAAGCATGAAAAATATTTTCTTGGACTGTGGTTGCTCGAGTAAAGAAGAAGTAGAGGCACTTGGCGTTCATGTTGGCTGTGTTGCTACTTTTGAAGACGAATTTATGGTCTTGAATCAGACCAAGTATGTCGGCCGAGCACTAGATAACCGAGTAGGGGGCTTCATGATTGCAGAAGTTGCTCGTTTATTGAAAGAAAACAAAAAGAAATTGCCATTCTCTTTGTACGTAGTTAATTCAGTTCAAGAAGAAATTGGACTTCGCGGAGCAGAAATGATGGCGCACCGCATCAAACCCGATCTTGCGCTCATTACAGATGTTTGCCACGACACCGCAACGCCAATGGTCGATAAAATTGAAAATGGTGACCAACAAGGCGGTAAAGGCCCTGTTTTAACTTACGGCCCAGCAGTTCAAAATAATTTCCTGAAACAAATCATAGCTGCTGCACAAAAAGCCAAAATTCCGTTCCAGCGCGCAGCTGTTTCTCGTTCAACAGGCACCGACACCGACGCTTTTGCTTACTCGAATGAGGGGGTAACAAGCGCACTTATTTCCTTGCCTTTGCGCTATATGCACACCACCGTTGAAATGGTAGAAAAGTCAGATGTAGAAAATTGTATCCGCCTGATCTATGAAACTTTGTTAAGCGTTAAAAGCGGTCAGGACTTCAGAAGTATCAAATAGATATTTGATTTTTAGCTATTGCAACACGATTTGCAAATCTTCTAATTCGATGACATCACCAGCGATGAGTTTGGCACGTTTACGCAGCTCTACTTCACCGTTGCGGATAATTAGCCCTTCTTCAACAATTGCTTTTGCATGCCCACCAGTTTCAGCGATGCCCAGGGCCTTAAGAAGGCCAATGAGTTCGATGTAATCTCCGTTTATTTGAAAAGTCTGTTTCATTTATTTGGCTTTGAGTTCCATTGCCTTTAAGGTGTTCATCATTAAAGAGGAAATGGTCATTGGGCCAACGCCACCCGGTACTGGTGAAATAAAACTAGTTTTTGGCGATACTTCATCAAACTTGACATCACCCACCAAACGCCAGCCACGCTCACGTGTAGCATCGTCTACGCGGGTCGTACCGACATCAATAATGACGGCACCTTCCTTGACCATATCAGCCGTTACGAAGTTGGGCTTGCCAATAGCGGCAATTAATATATCTGCCTCACGACAAAGTGCTTTGATATTTTTTGTTTTGGAATGCGCTAAGGTTACCGTACAATTACCCGGATTGGTATTGCGCGCAAGCATGATAGAAAGGGGAGTTCCGACAATGTTGCTTCGGCCCAAAATAACACAATTTTTACCTTCAGTTTCAATATTGTTTCGGCGCATGAGCTCCATGATACCGGCAGGTGTGGCAGGTAAAAAACCAGGTAAATTCAAGATCATGTTACCTAAGTTGCGCGGATGAAAACCGTCGACATCTTTTTTAGGGTCAATGGCCTGCGTGATTTTGAGTTCATCGATGTGCTTAGGAAGCGGAAGCTGAACTATAAAACCATCGATGCTGCGGTCTTCGTTTAAGCTTTGAACCTTTTCAAGTAAAATATCTTCAGGAACGGTTTCGTCATATCTTATTAAAGTGCTTTCAAAACCTATGGCTTCACAGGCCTTCACTTTGGAAGTAACGTAAGATACTGATCCACCGTCGTTACCAACTAAAATAGCCGCTAAATGTGGTATCTTTTTACCTTCTTGTTTTCTAACTTGAACTGCTGCTGCGAGTTCGGCTTGAATTTGGGCTGCGGTGGCTTTTCCGTCGAGTAACTTCATCTGAAAATTTTTGCAAAGATACAAAGAAGCAATGAGGGTGCAAATCCCGTATCTTTGTTAGAAATTACAAATCATGAAGCAGTTTATCGTTGCCTTATTTTTCTTGCCTCAATTGGCTTTTTCTCAGTTGCAATATCAAGGATCAGAATTAGGCCTTGAGCCCTACATCGGTTTTTCAAATATTGGAGGAGCCTTAGGCGGTGAACTTAAATACGCAGCGCGCTTATCCGAAAATTTATTAGTAGGACCTTCGTTTCGCGTTCAGCGCATTTGGTCAAATAATTTGGGTGTTGAAAGTCAAATGACCACTTGGGGTGGTGGTGCTTTTGCGCACTTGCGTTATCAAGAGAAAATATTTGGTGGTGTTGAATTCCAATACCTCAAGAGCCCGTTTAGCTTTGCGAACCCTTTAGAAGTAGTCAGACCTTGGTCTGCCAATTTGATGGTCGGCGGTGGTTTTTACCTCAAACTTGGTGAAAAAATCAGACTCAATGCAGCTTTGTTCTATGACGTCATCAATGCACCAAATAGCCCATTTCGCAGCAGCTATACTTTTCAAATTAAAAATGAATTCGGGCAAGTTGTTCGCATTCTCCCAATTATCTACAGAATCACTTTCTTTATCCCCCTCGATCAACAATAATGAAAATAGGCATTGTACTATACCCAACCTTTGGAGGCAGTGGCGTTGTGGCTACAGAACTCGGCAAAGCACTTGCAGCAAAGGGTCATCAGGTTCATTTTATCACCTATTCGCAACCCGTACGTTTGGGTTCTTTCCGTGAAAATATTTTCTACCACGAAGTATCCATCACAGACTACCCCTTATTTGATTTTCAGCCCTACGAGACACAATTAGCTAGTAAAATGGTGGATGTTGTTAAGTATGAAGGGCTAGATATTTTACACGTTCATTATGCCATACCGCATGCATCGGCTGCTTTTATGGCCCAGCAAATTTTACGTGCTGAAGGCATTCAAATCCCTTTTGTAACAACCCTTCACGGCACCGACATCACGCTTGTCGGAAAAGACCCTTCTTTTGAACCTGTCATTACCTTTTGTATCAATCAGTCAGATGCCGTTACTGCGGTTTCCGAAAGTTTGAAGCGCGATACCTTAGCACACTTTAAAGTGACCAACGAGATTCAAGTGATTGCCAATTTTGTACCACCTTTACCTCTTGACTCCGATCATCGTCAATACATTCGTTCTAAATATGCCCCGGATGACCAAGCCATTGTTTGTCATGTTTCCAATTTTAGACCGGTCAAGCGCACTGAAGACGTCATACGGATCTTTGCAAAAGTACGCTTGAAAAAACCTTGTAAACTCATTTTAGTAGGTGATGGCCCAGACCGTTATGCCTGTGAGCGCTTGTGTCGAGAACTCCAAATTTGCAATGATGTCATTTTTCTAGGGAAGGTCCGCGATACAGCACACGTGATGGAAATTGCCGATGTCTTTTTGCTTCCTTCAGAAACCGAAAGTTTTGGGTTGGCAGCGCTAGAGGCAATGGCTGTAGGTGTACCGGTGGTTTCATCAAACACTGGCGGTATTCCTGAAGTAAATATACACGGCGAATCTGGTTTTTTATCTGATGTCGGAGACATCGATGACATGGCTCAAAATTTAGAATATTTATTACAGCCTGAGGTTTTGGCTCAATTTAAAGTAGGTGCTTTAAACCGAGCTAAAGCTTTCAGTTTAGATCAAATTTTGCCGCAATACGAAGAATTATATCGTAAATTAGTTCAAACGAAGTCATGAAAATAGGAGTTTTGTTATCGGGTTGTGGTGTTTATGACGGCGCCGAAATTCAAGAGGCAGTATTAACACTACTCGAAATTGAGCGCATGGGTGCCGAAGCCATCTGCATTGGCATCAATGCCAAACAACATCATGTAATCAATCACCTCACCGGTGAAGAACAGCCCCAAGAAAGAAACATGCTTGAGGAGGCTGCAAGAATTGCACGTGGCCAGATTGTTCCGATTGAACAAATTGTACCTGCAGATCTAGATGCTTTGGTTATTCCTGGGGGTTTTGGTAGCGCTAAGAATTTTTCAACTTGGGCCTTTGCTGGGCCGCAAGGTCAAATTTTACCTGAAGTCAAGTTGCTTTTAGTCAATATGTATAACGTTGGTAAACCCATTGTTGCGCTCTGTGTCAGCCCAATTTTACTCGCCTTGGCCTTGCCAGAGAAGGCTTTAGAATTAACACTCGGTAATAGCCAAGAAGCTTCTCCTTACGATATTTCTGCTTTTCATGCAGGTCTGAATCAATTAGGAGCTACAGCCCAAGAGTGTCAACTCGGAGACGTTCATGTTGATGCTGTCAACAGGATCATCACTGCGCCATGCTATATGCTAGAAGCCAAACTCCTCGATATTCAACGCAATATTGCACAAGCCCTAAAAGCATTAAAAGACTTACTTGAAGCCTGATCAAACACATATTGACCAGTGGCTTGCTGCGAGAAAATCTCAGAAAGCGCTGCGCAACCCCGAACAACTTTTTGAAGGCTTGCAAAATGGGTCAAGGTCTGCATTAAGTGCGGCTATTACCCTCATTGAAAGCGAAAACCCCGAGGACAGAAAGCTGGCTGCTGTGCTCCTGAGTCGTTGTAAAAAAGTTGCCAAAAGTGCCAAGAGAATAGGCATCACTGGTGTTCCTGGTGTCGGGAAAAGTACTTTTATAGAATCTTTCGGGCTACAACTGCTTGAGAAAGGACTCAAAATTGCTGTTTTAGCCATTGACCCTTCTTCTTCCGTTTCAGGCGGCAGCATTCTTGGCGATAAAACCCGCATGGAGCAGCTCTCTACCCAAGAAGCCGTTTTTATTAGGCCCTCAGCAGCAGGTAGAACCTTAGGCGGGGTTGCCAAGAACACCCGAGAAGCCATTTTGCTCTGTGAAGCAGCTGGTTATGACATCATCATCATTGAAACCGTTGGTGTGGGGCAATCAGAAACGGTGGTTCACGGGATGGTGGACTTCTTTTTGGTCCTGATGTTAGCCGGAGCAGGCGATGAACTCCAAGGCATGAAACGCGGCATCATGGAGCTTGCAGATACCGTAGTCATCAATAAGGCAGATGGCGCAAATGAAACAGCCGCAAAAAATGCAAGAACACAATATGCCAGTGCCCTTCATATTTTTTCCCAAAGGCCAGATGCATGGCAAGTCCCGGTGCTCTGTGCCTCTGGCTTAAACGGAGTAGGGCTCCCTTTAGTTTGGCAAGAAATTGAAAAGTATTTTACGCATTTAGAGCAAAAAGACTTACTTGCTCAGAAAAGAGCGCAGCAAGAAGTCGTTCTTTTCGAACAACTCATTGAAGAACAACTCCGACAAGCATTCTTCCTGAATCCGACGCAACAAAACAAATACAAGCAATTGCAACAAGCTTTACTTCAAGGCGACATCATGGTTTATGAAGCCATTGCTGAGTTGTTTGAGGGAAAACAATCTTAAT
>JACCDG011793895.1_pt1 | contig 26401 bp, 15 predicted proteins | sample 7442471 | NCBI WGS metagenome assembly JACCDG01 (sample SAMN15323444, study PRJNA562643) | freshwater metagenome | isolation source: river surface water | place: USA:Blue River Watershed | collected 2017-08-17 | reverse complement strand
GATCGGCGTCGGCAACGCCGGCGCACCGGGACGGAATTCCCCGCCGCTGGGGCAGCAGTATGTCGACGACGTGCGCCTGCGACTGATCACCCGTCACGGCAAGTTCGACCTCGCCGCGCGATGAGGACCTTGCTCGCGCTCCTGCTCCTGGCACCGCCCCTGGTCTCGGCGGAGCGCAGGCCCAACATACTGTTCATAGTGGCCGACGACCTGGCCACGCGCCTCGGTTGCTACGGCGACAAGGCCGCTATCACGCCGAACCTGGATCGCCTGGCCGCCGAGGGCGTGGTGTTCGAAAGGGCTTACGCCCAGGGCGTGGTCTGCACCCCCAGCCGGACCTCTTTCATGCTCGGCCTGAACAACCGTCACGCCAACCCGTCCCATTTCATCAGGAATCCGGAGACGATGACAATGGGCCGGTGGTTCCGCCAGCACGGGTACCAGACCTGCTCCATCGGGAAGATCGATCACGATGACCCTCAGGAGCGCTACGTCGACCCGAAGGCCTGGGACGTGCGCGTCAAACGCGAGGACATGCCTCCCGCCCGGAAGGCCCCGCCCTTGCGGACCTTCGACGAAGACCTCGGCCAGAAACGCGCGCGCATCGGCTACTACGGAAACGAGGGCGGCATTGAGAACATAGCCGACGCCGCCAGGGCCGAGCGGCTGCTGAAGTTCTTCCGGCAGGAGCGCGACCCGACCAAGCCCTTCCTGGCCTGCATCGGCTTCCATGCGCCTCACGTTCCGTGGGAGTCGACGCGGGAGGCCTGGGCGGCCCACGCTCCCGCCAAGTTCATCCTGGAGGCCGCGCCGGCGGACGCCACACGCCTCCCCGCAGGCTCCTTGAGGGACGAGCCGGGCATCGAGCTGACGGAGGCGCGCCATCGGGAGGGCATGCGGGCCTACTACGCCGCCGTCACGACGCTCGACGCCATCATCGGCGACTTGCTTGCCCGACTGAAGGCCGACGGCCACCTGGAGAACACCTTGATCGTCTTCACCAGCGACCACGGCTATCACCTCGGTTGGCGTGGCCAGTGGTGCAAGCACAGCCTGAGCGAGCAGGTGAGCCGGGTCCCGCTCATCGTACGGATGCCGGGCGCCAATCCGGGACGCGCCGGCGGCATCGTGGAGCTCGTCGACCTTTTCGCCTCCTTCTCGGATTTCGCCGGCCTCGCCCGTCCGGACGCCATCGACGGCGTAAGCCTGCTTCCCCTGGTGCGCGACCCGGCTCAGGCCGGCAAGACGGCCGCCTTCTGCCGTGGGGCCAACGGACGGACCGTGCGCACCTTGCGTTATCGCCTCACCGAACGCAACGACGGCACCGTCGAGCTCTACGACCACGCCACGGATCCACTTGAATACCGGAGCGTTGCCGAAAAACCCGAGCACGCGGCGACGGTCAAGCGGCTCCGCGGACTGCTATCCGCCGAACTCGGCCCTTTCACCACCACGAAAAAATGAGACGCCTCATCCTGCTCGCCGCCACGCCCCTGTTGGCGCTCGAATACCCCCGCAAACCCGCCGACCCTCAGCCGGTCGGCTGGCCCCTCACGGCCGAGGAGCGCGCTTACGTCACCAGAAAGGCCGAGCACGACCGCCGCCCCGGCCGCGAGAGCAACCAGCATCTGCCGCAGCTCTGGCCCTCCGTCCCCACGGCAGGTTACTTCGGCGGAGACGCCTGGCTGAAGCTGCATGAGGCGCATGTCGAGACCGTACGGGCCAACAAGGGTCCGGTCGACGTCCTGCTGGTCGGCGACAGCATCACCATCCAGTGGGGCGACTCGTGGAAGAAGAACTTCCCGGAGCGCAAGGCCGTCAACATCGGCATCGGCGGCGACAAGACCCAGAACGTCCTCTGGCGTCTCGACCACGGCGGCGTCGAAGGACTGCGGCCCGGGACGGTCGTGCTGATGATCGGCAACAACAACATGTTCTTCACCCCCGAGACCGGCGTCGCGGCCGCGGCCAAGGGCGTCGAGATGTGCGTGAGGAACCTCCGCGAGAAGTTTCCGGAAGCCGACCTGATCGTGGCGAAGATCCTGCCCTGCCATACGCCCGGCAACCGGTTCTACGAGGACATCCTCAAGACCAACGCCGAAATCGACAGGCTGAACCTCGGCGCCGACCCCAAGGTCAGGGTGCTCGACCTGACCAAGGATTTCCTGAATGCCGACGGCACCATCCGCAAGGAACTGTACACGCCAGACAACATCCACCTTTCCCCTGCCGGATACGCTGTCTACGCCGAGAAGCTGAAGCCGCTGCTCAAATGAAAACGGTTGAAGACGGGCGAGGGGACCTTGTGCTGGACGCCTGATGGGACGCGCCCTTCTGCTCGCCGCCCTTTGCGCCTGGACCGTCGCAGCCGCGGCGGCGGACGACCCGCGCGCGTTCCTGGAGAAGCACTGCTTCGAGTGCCATGACGGCGAGACGAAGAAGGGCGGGCTCGACCTCGCGACCGCCGGCTACGACCCCGCGCACCTTGCCCGATGGATCCGGGTTCATGACGCGGTGGCGAGAGGCGAGATGCCTCCGCCCAAGAAGAAATCGGCGCCGCCCGCGGATGAGACGTCGGCCTTCCTCCAGACCCTCGACGTTCGTCTGACCGCCGATGCGCATAAGGCACGGACCGGACGCAGCCCGCTCCGTCGGCTGACCCGCGTCGAGTTCGAGAACACGCTCAAGGACCTGCTTGAACTGCCCCGGCTCGACATCCAGGGACTGCTGCCGGCCGACGGAAGGGCCGGCGGCTACGACAAGGCCGCAAGCGCCCTCGACGTCTCCCCGGCCCATCTGGCCGCCTATGAGGAGGCCATCGAAAGGGCCCTGGACGTCGCCATCGCCACCTCCAGCAAGCCCCCGAGGGTCTATAGCAAGCGGGTCTATCCGGCGGGATTGTTCAAATTCGGAGCCAACCTCGCCCACGGACAGTTCGTGCTGCTGAAGGACAAGCAACCCGACCCCGCCCTGCCCGTCCGCGGCGGGCACGAGGACAGGCAAGGACATGTCGGCTTCGAAGGACCGGACCTGAAGGAACGTGGAGCACTGGTGAAGAGCCCTGCCGTCGCGCGGAGCCAGAGCGCGGTGGGGCTGCTCAATCCGAACCTCGCCGGCTACGAGGCGGCGATGAACGTCTCGCCGATCTATCCGGGCCTTTACCGCATGCGGCTCTCGGTCTGGGGCTTCCACTGGGAGAATGGCCGGCCCAACCCCTGCGCAGCGCCGCAGGCGGCCGTGCTGCGCGCCCACGAGGAGGGCAAACAGCAGGAGGGCGGCAGACTGCTCTCCGCCTTCACCGCGCCGTCCATGGAATCCAAGGTCGGCGAAATCACCGCGTGGCTAGACGCCCGCGAGTCCGTCGTCTTCGACCCGGTATCCGTTCCGTGGAACGGCCTCCGCATCGGACAGGTCGCCGGCCGGGCCGCCAAGCACGTCGGGCCGGGCGTGGCGCTCGACTGGTTCGAGATCGAAGGGCCCCTGAATCCGATTTGGCCTCCCGCCTCCCACCGCCGACTCTTCTCGGAACTCCCCATCGGCGCGTATCTTCCTGACGCCGGCAAGGCGCCCCACCGTGAAAAGGTCCGCAGCGTGCCGGGCTACCTGCCGAGCATGCATTTCGACCTCACGCCGCAGGAACGGGAGCCGGCCTTGGAAACCGTGCGGAGCGCCGATCCCGGGTCGGACGGAAGACGCCTGCTGGCCGCCTTCGTTCCGCGTGCCTTCCGACGGGACGTCAGTCCGGAGGAGCTGTCGCCCTACCTCGATCTCATTTCAAAGCGCCTCAAGGCGGGCGACTGCTTCGAGGATGCGATGCGACGCGCCTACGTGGCGGTCATGACCTCGCCGGAATTCCTCTTCCTGCCGGGCGATGCGGCGGCGGAGCGCACCCCCTTCCCGGCGTCCTCCGACTTCATCCTGGCCTCGCGGCTGTCGTACTGGCTCTGGGTGGGTCCGCCCGACGAAGCGCTCCTGGCCGCCGCACGCGACGGCTCCCTGCGCCGGCCGGAGGTGCTGCAGGCGCAGATTGAACGGATGCTGGCGGACAAGCGCAGCGAGCGGTTCGTCGCCGACTTCACGCGCCAATGGCTTGAGCTCGGGCGGCTGGATGAGACAACCCCGGACCCCCTGCTCTACCCCGAGTACCGCTTCATCCTCAACGAGGGCGTCGCGGCCGAAACGCCCGCTTTCATCCGGGAGCTCGTGGCGAAGAACCTTCCCGCCAAGGCCCTGCTCAACCCCGGCTTCGCCATGCTGACCCAGCGGCTGGCCGAACACTACGGCATTCCCGGAGTGGAGGGAGTTGAAGTCCGACGGGTCGACCTTCCCGCGAACGCCATGCGCGGAGGACTGCTTGGCCAGGCCGCCGTCCACAAGCTCACCGCCAACGGCACGACCACCTCGCCGGTGAAACGCGGCGTCTGGATCTCGGACCGCCTGCTCGACGACCCGGCCCCGCCTCCGCCGCCGGGCATTTCGGCCGTCGACCCCGACACTCGCGGAACCACCACCATCCGCGAACAGCTCGTCCGCCACCGCACCGACCCCAACTGCTCCGCGTGCCACGCCAAAATCGATCCGCCGGGCTTCGCCCTTGAGGCATTCGACCCTGTGGGAGGACTGCGGGAACGCTACCGCTCCAACGGCAAGGGCGACGTGCCCGCCGAGAAAGGCCGGGTGCCGTGGAAGGTGGAATACCGTCTCGGCCCTGGAGTAGACCCGAGCGGCGAACTCCGGGACGGCCGGAAGTTCGCCGGGCCGTCCGATCTCATCGCGCAGCTGGCCGACGACGACGCCCGCCTGGCCCGCGCCTTCGTCGCTCACCTGTCACGCTACGCCACCGGAGCCGAAGTCGGCTACGCCGACCGCGCCGAGATACGCCGCATCGTCGACTCGGCCAAGGATCGCGGCTACGGAATCCGCTCCCTCATCCACGCGCTCGCCCAGAGCCCGCTCTTTCTTCCTTCCACGCGCTGAACCATGAGACGCCGCGACTTCCTCCTCGCCGCAGGCGCCTGCCTGGCGCTGCCGGCCTTGGCCCGAGAAGCCGAGAAGGCGCCGCCCCGACGCCTGATCGCCATCCACGTGCCGCTGGGCATGATGCCGGCCTACTTCTTCCCCAAAGCCGGCGAAACCTCGAGCCCCTACCTCGACCTGTTGTCCGCGCATCGGGACCAGTTCACCACTTTCGCAGGACTCTCGCATCCCGGCGTGGACGGCAACCACCATGCCGGCCAGTGCTTCCTCTCCGGGGCGCCGCATCCGGGCCAACCGACCTTCCGCAACAGCCTGTCCCTCGACCAGCTCGTCGCGGAGAAGATCGGTGACGACACCCGCTTCCCCTCCCTCGCCGTCTCCGTCCGCAAAGGCGAGCACTACGCCGATTCCATCGCCGTTTCCCGCTCGGGCGTGACCCTTCCGGCCGAGACCAGCGCCGAACGGCTCTACCGCCGACTCTTCGTGGCGGGCACGCCCGAGGAGAAGGCGGCGACGATGCGACGCATCGAGGCGGGGGGCAGCGTGCTCGACCTCATCCTCGACAAGGCACGCCGGCTCGAGCGGAGCTCCGACCCTGCGGACCGCGCCCGTCTGGACCAGTATTTTCAGAGCGTGCGCGAACTCGAGGGACGCCTCCAGCGCAGCATCGCCTGGGAGAACCGACCTAAGCCGAAGATGGACTACCCCATGCCCAGGGACATCGCCGACGCCAACGAAGTCGTGGCAAGGTCTCGGCTGATGTTCGACCTCATCCGGCTGGCGCTCCAGACCGACAGCACCCGGGTCGTCACGCTTTCGCTCAGCACCTTCTCGGTCGTCCCGCACGTGCCGGGCGTGAAGAACGAGACGCACGGGCTCACGCACCATGGAAACGAGCCGGAGAAGATCGCCGAACTCCGCCGCATCGAGGAGGCCCAGCTCAAGGTCTTCGGCGAGCTGCTTGGCTCGCTACGCGGCACTCCCGAGACCGGAGGCAACCTGCTGGACCGCACCCAGGTCCTCTACGGCAGCTGCCTTGGCAACGCGAATTCCCACAGCAACCAGAACCTGCCAATGATACTCGCCGGCGGCGGATTCCGTCACGGAGGCCACCTCAGGTTCGACCCCGTCAACAACACGCCCCTGGCCAACCTGTACGTCAGCATGCTACGGAAGCTGGAAGTGGACGCGGACCGATTCGCCAGCAGCAACGGACCGCTAAGAGGGCTGGCCTGAGACCCATGGGTGCTTACGGGGATTGACCGACCCCATGAGAGGCGGGATAAAACGCCCATGCGCCCGCTTCTCCTGCTCCTGCTCGCCGGCCTCCTCCAGGCCGCCGATTCGGCCGACCTCGTCATCTACGGCGGCACCTCCGGAGGCATCACCGCCGCGATCCAGGCCGCGCGCGAGGGGCGGACGGCGATCCTGATCGAACCGACCAAGTTCCTCGGCGGCCTGACGACGGGAGGCCTCGGAGCCACCGACATCGGGAACAAGCGCGCCATCGGCGGCATGTCCCGTGAATTCTACCAGGGAATCCACCGCCACTACTCCGACGCCGCCCAGTGGCGCCAGCAGACGCGCGAGGAATACTTCGCCCGGCGGCCGCACGGCAACAGCGCCACGGAAGACACGATGTGGACCTTCGAGCCGCACGTGGCCACGCTGGTGTATGACCGGATGATCGCCGACGCGGGCGCGAAGGTGTCGGTGGTCTTCGGCGAACGTCTCGACCTGAAGAAGGGCGTCGTCAAGGAAGGCGCCCGCATCGTCCGGATCGTGATGGAGAGCGGACGCGAATTCACCGGCAAGGTGTTCATCGACGCCACCTATGAGGGCGACCTGATGGCCAAGGCCGGCGTCAGCTACCACGTCGGCCGTGAGGCCAACGCGACCTACGGCGAGACGCTCAACGGCGTCCAGGTCGGACACGCGCGCCATCACCAGTTCAAGGTCCAGGTCGACCCCTACGTGAAGAAGGGCGACCCCGCCAGCGGCCTGCTGCCCGGCATCGAGAAGGAGGCCCCCGGCCCCGACGGGTCCGGCGACCGCAAGGTCCAGGCCTACAACTTCCGCATGTGCACGACCGACGCCCCGGAGAACCGCCGCGACTGGGAGAAGCCCGAGGGCTACGACGAGCGCTGGTATGAGCTCGCGCTGCGCAACGTCGAGGCCGGGGAGGACAGGATCTCCTGGGCCCCGACCCCGATGCCCAACCGCAAGACCGACACCAACAACAATTTCGCGGTCAGCACGGACTTCATCGGGCAGAACTGGGATTACGCCGAGGCCGACCATGCGACGCGCGAGAAGATCTGGAAGGCGCATGAAGTCTGGCAGAAGGGCCTGATGTGGACCTACGCCCATCACCCGCGCGTGCCGGAAAAGATGCGGCTCGCCTTCCAGCGCTTCGGTCTGGCGAAGGACGAGTTCAAGGACAACGGCAACTGGCCGCGACAGCTGTACGTGCGCGAGGCCCGGCGGATGGTCTCCGACTACGTGATGACCGAGAAGAACTGCCGGCGCACCGCGGTCGTGGAGGACTCGGTCGGCATGGGCGCCTACAACATGGACTCGCACCACATCCAGCGCTTCGTGACCAAGGAGGGATTCGTGCGCAACGAAGGCGACGTCCAGGTCCCCAGCAAGCCCTACCCCGTCAGCTACCGCAGCATCCGTCCGCGCGCCTCCGAGTGCACCAACCTGCTCGTGCCGGTCTGCCTCAGCGCCAGCCACATCGCCTACGGTTCGATCCGCATGGAGCCGGTCTTCATGGTGATGGGACAGTCCGCCGCCGTGGCGGCCGGCCTGGCCATCGAGGCGGGCACCTCGGTGCAGGACGTGCCTTACGCCCGCCTCAAGGAGCGCCTGCTCGCGGTCAATCAGGTGCTCGACTTCCTTCCCGCCGCCCCGACGGGCAAGGGCGTCGCCAAGTCGACGCTGCCGGGAATCGTCATCGACGACGACCAGGCCGAACTCAAGGGCTTCGGATCGACCAGCACTTCCACTCCGGGCTTCATAGGCGAGGGCTATCGCCACGACGGCAACGCCGGCAAGGGCGAGCAGACGGCCAGGTACACGCCCGACCTGCCCAAGGCAGGCCGCTATCGCGTCGCCTTCTCCTACGGCGCCAACCCCAACCGAGGCAGCAACGTCCAGGTCCGCATCCGTCATGCCGACGGCGAATCGACGGTCACGGTCAACCAGAAGAACCCGCCGGCCGGCGACGCGCCCTTCCATCCGCTCGGCACGTTCGACTTCAAGTCCGGCCGGGAAGGCTGGGTGGAGATCGGCAACGGGGGCTCCGACGGCTACGTGATCGTCGACGCGGTGCAGTGGCTGGCGACGGAGCAGTGAACTTGGACAACTAATCCGCCCCGACGGGGTTGCATCGTCTGATGCGACTCCTTAGCGTCCTGCTGCTGCCCTTCGCTTCCTGGGCGGCGACGACCCCTTCCTACAAACTGTCGGACACCGGCGCCACCCGGACCTTCACCGCATCCTTCGGCGAGGACTCCGACTTCACGGGCCACGTTCCGGCCTTCAAGGACAACGGCAACGGCACGGTCACGGACCGGCTCACGGGGCTCGTCTGGCAGAAGGCCGACGGGGGCGAGATGACCTGGGAGAAGGCCAAGGCCTATGCGGCCGACCTCAAGCTCGGCGGCCGGGACGACTGGCGCCTGCCCACCAGCATGGAACTCTTCGCGGTGCTCAACCAAGGGATGCACGGCCCGGCGCTCGACACCGCCGTCTTCACCCGGAGCGAAGCGCGCTACTGGTGGTCCGACTCCCCCGGCCAACGCGACCGGGTCTGGCTCGCCAACACCGGCGGCGGCATCGGCGCGCATCCCAAGTCGGAGTCCGTCAGCGCCGGGGGCGATCACCCGGTGCATGTCTGGTGCGTGGCGGGCGCTTCGGTCACGGGCCGCGGCCCGGCGCTAGTCGACAACAAGGACGGGACGGTGACGGACCAGCGCACGGGCCTGGTCTGGCAGAAGGCGCCCTCCGAAAAGGAGATGACCTGGGAGCAGGCCCTCGCCCACTGCGCGGCGCTGCCGCCGTCCAAGGCGGGCAAGTGGCGACTGCCTAACATCAAGGAGCTCCGCTCCCTCAGCGACGACGCCAAATCATCCCCTTCGGTCGACACGACCCTGCTCTCCGGCGTCCACGCCGCCTACTGGTCCTCGACCCCGCAGGTGAACCGACCCTCCCGCGCCTGGTATGTGGACTTCGAAAGCGGCCTGGTGACCTACGAGGAAAAGGCCACGGCGCTCCGGGTCATCGCCGTCAGCGGCGGACAGGCCGTGCCGCGCACGGGCGCCAAGCCGAAGCCGGAAACGGTCACGGCCGGAGAGCCGGGCAAGGGCGGCAAGAAAAAGAAGGAAGGCAAGCGCTGAGCTCAGCGCTTCGGCGCAGCGGCCTGCCGGCGTTCGAGTTCGTCGAGGAACGCGAGGTCAGGCTGAGGGCGGTCCAGACGCACGGCCAGCCATCGGTAGGCCGCACGGAGGGAATCGAAGCTCGGCTGGTGTCCGGACTTGTGATCGAACATTCGAAGGGCCTCTTCGTCGGCGCCGACTCGGCGATAGGCGGCCGCAGCGAGTTCGAGCTGCGGTCGGCTCTGCTCACCGTCATACTGCCCAGCGATCAGGAAGAATCCCCGAGGCGCCATGCGCGCCAGCAGGTCGCCATGCTCCAGTCCTGACGCACGCATGCCGGCGAGCTTGGGGCCGAAGTACCAGGGATCACCCCAGTTGGTGGCGTCCCACGCGATGCCGAAGTCGCTCGCCACGACCGCGCGGGCGCGCGCGTCGAACCCGCCGGCGTAAAAAGACGTCTTGCCGCCCAGAGAATGGCCCATGTAGGCGAGCCGCGCCGGGTCGGCCTCCGGGGCGGCGGCGAGCAGGTCCATCGCGCATCGTGCGTCATGGGTGAGCTTGCCCATGCCCGCCCAGTCGGGATCGGTGCGCACCAGCTTGGCCGCGGCGGCGCGCCAGACGCCGAAGCCCGACCGATCCTTGGGCGCCTCTTCAGCCGTGAGCAGATTGTAAGGATAGGATTCAGTGGCGGCCACGACATAGCCCTGGCGCACGAGATGCAGACCGAACATGGCGCTGCCGCGCTCGGGTCCTAGCGGAAGCTTCGTACGCAGGTCATAACCGCACATCCGGTCAGGATCATAGAACGGCACGACGACGCCGGGCGCCCTGCCCCGCAGTCCTGGCGGAACCATCAGGAGCACCAGCTGCTCGGTCGAAGGACCCGTGCGCTGACGGTAGAGCCGGGCGGTGAAATCGGGCGTACGGAAGGATTCGATCTGCCTCTCCTCGCGTTTCCAGACTTCCGTGGCCGGCCGCCCGAGGGCGGCTTCCCATCGCGCCAGGTCAGACCGAACAACGCTCGACTCGCATCCGGCCAGCAAGAGGGAGCCGGCCAACGACAGCAGAGAGAGCGGGCGAGGGGGCATGCCGCATCCTCTGGCGGCGCCTACGGGCCTCCAACCTGAAAGTGCTGACGATGACCCGGCGCCGACTGTCTCATTTAGGCAATTCACTTCACCCCTCTCCCCGCCCCTTGACTACCTTCGCCCCCTTCGAAGTATTGAGAAACCCCATGATGCGCCTGCTGCCAGCCGCCCTGCTCGCCGCCTCCCTGCAGGCGGCGGTGGACTTCAACCGGGAGGTCCGCCCGATCCTCGCCCAACACTGCTTCGCCTGCCACGGCGTGGATGAACATTCGCGCGAAGGCGAACTGCGTCTCGACCTGCAGGAGACCGCCCACAAGTCCGGCGAGTCCGGCGCCACCGCCATCGTCCCCGGCGACCCCGCGAAGAGTGAGGTCGTCCGTCGCATCTTCACCGATGACAAGGACGACCTGATGCCACCCCCGAAGGTCAAGAAGCCGCTTTCCGACAAGGACAAGGACGTCCTGCGGCGTTGGATCGCCGAGGGCGGGAAATACGAGGCCCACTGGGCCTTCACCAAACCGGCCCAGCCGACGCCGCCCGACGCTTCGCTGCACCCCGTCGACGCCTTCGTGCGCGCGCGGCTCGCCAAAGAAGGACTGAGCCCCTCCCCTGAGGCCGACCGTCATACGCTCATCCGCCGGCTCTCCCTGGACCTGACCGGCCTGCCGCCGACGCCGGAAGAGGCTGACGCCTTCGCGGCCGACCTTTCGCCGCGGGCCTACGAGGACCTCGTGGAACGTCTGCTCGCCTCGCCGCGCTACGGCGAACGCTGGGCCCGCCGATGGCTCGACCTCGCCCGCTACGCCGACACCAACGGCTTCGAGAAGGACCGCCCCCGCACCATCTGGCCCTACCGCGACTGGGTCGTTAAGGCCCTCAACGAGGACATGCCCTACGACCAGTTCGGCATCCGACAGCTCGCCGGCGACCTCCTGCCCGATGCCAAGCCCGACGACCTGATCGCCACCGGCTTCCACCGCAACACGATGCTCAACGAGGAGGGCGGCATCGATCCGAACGAATACCGCTTCTACGCCATGGTCGACCGCGTCGGCACCACCGGCGCGGCCTTCATGGGACTCACCATGAACTGCGCCCAGTGCCACACGCACAAGTACGACCCGATCCTGCACACCGACTACTACGGAGTGATGGCGCTGCTCAACAACGCCGACGAGCCGACCTACTTCATCCCGCCCGCCGACCTCGAGGCCCAGAAAACCGAGCACGCCCGGCAAGTAGCGGCGGCCGAGGCCGCCCTCCCCGCCAAGTTCCCCGGCGGTGCCCAGGCGCTGGAGGCCGCGCTCGACCGCTGGATTGCGGAAGAGAAAGCGGGATCATCCCGCTGGCAGGTCCTGCGTCCGTCGTCGATAAAGACCACCCTGCCCCATCTCGAGACGCAGCCCGACGGGTTCATCCTCGGCGGCGGCGACATCACCAAGAGCGACGTCTATGACCTCGCCTTCTCCGAAGCGGTCAAGGGCGCGACGGCGATCCGCGTCGAGGTCGCCCACCACCCCTCCCTGCCCAATGACGGCCCGGGCCTGACCAATTATGAAGGTCCGCTCGGCGGCTTCTTCCTCAGCGAGATGCAGGCCTGGCAGGGCGACCGACGGATCGCCCTCGGAGACGCCAGCGCCACCAACGACGAGGAGGAGGACCGCATCAGCGACGCCGCCGCGGCTCCGAAGGCCAAGGCGAAGGCCGGCGCCAAGGCCAAGGCGGTCCGCAAGAAGAACAACGCGGACGCGGCCCTCGACGGTGAGATGTCCAGCGGCTGGCAGGTGCTGGGCGGATACGGTCAGAGGCAGACCGCCGTCTTCCGTTTTGAAAAGCCCACCGACCTGGATTCCGGCTGGGCGATCAAGATGCTCTTCGAGAAGCACTTCGCCTGTCCGCTGGGACACTTCCGCGTCTCCGTCACGACCGACCCGCAGGCGAAGGCGACCGGACATCCCGCCGAGGTCGAGGCGATGCTTGCCGGAAGCGTGCCGGCCGATCGCGAGCTCCTCCGCCGGCGCTTCCTTGAGACGGCGCCCGAAGTCGCCCCGCACGCCAAGGCGCTCGAGGCCCTGCGCAAGCGGATCCCCCGCGGCCAACCCACCCTGGCCATGCGTGAGCGGCCCGCCTCGAATCCCCGTCCGACCTTCCGTCATCATCGCGGTGAATTCCTCAGCCCGCGCGAGCAGGTGAAGCCCGCCGTGCCGGCCTTCCTGCCGGCCCTGCCGAAGGACGCGCCTGCCAACCGGCTCACCTTCGCCCGGTGGCTCTTCTCGCCGGAAAATCCGCTGACCGCCAGGGTGGCCGTCAACCGGCACTGGCAGGCCTTCTTCGGTCGCGGCTTCGTGACCACCCTCGAGGATTTCGGCTTCCAGAGCGAGGCGCCCTCCCATCCCGAACTGCTCGATTGGCTGGCCGTGGAGTTCATGAAGTCCGGCTGGTCGACCAAGCGCCTGCACAAGCTGATCGTGACGAGCGCCACCTACCGTCAGTCCTCCAAGGTGACCCCGGAATCCGCGGCCAAGGACCCCAACAACCTGCTCCTCTCCCGCGGAAGCCGTTTCCGCCTCGAGGCCGAGATCATCCGCGACGCCTCCCTCAGGGCCTCCGGCCTGCTCTCCGTCAAGATGGGCGGGCCGGGAGTCTACCCGCCCCAGCCGGCGAGCGTGACGACCGAAGGCACCTACGGACGCGTCGACTGGAAGACCAGCGAGGGCGAGGACCGCTATCGTCGCACCCTTTACACGTTCATCAAGCGCACCGCGCCGTTCGCCATGGCGACGACCTTCGACGCGCCCACGGGGGAGTCCTGCGTGGCGCGACGCGACGTCTCCAACAGCCCGCTGCAGGCGCTGACGCTCCTGAATGACGAGATGTTCATGGAGACCGCGCGTGCGCTCGGCGAGAGGGCCGCGGCCGCGGCCCCGGACGACGACGGCCGCGTCGCCTTCATCCTTCGCCGCTGCGTGACCCGTCCGCCGGCGGCCGACGAGACCGCCAAGATGAAGGCCTTCGTGGCGAACCTGCGCGGACGAAAAGTCCCCGAAAAGGACGTCTGGACCGCCGTGGCCCGCGCCGTCCTCAACCTGGACGAGACTGTCACGCATCCCTGAACCGCTCCTGACGCCATCCTTCATCCCCCATCGTCTATCTTCCATCCTTCACCCTTCACCTTCCATCCTTGATCAGCCATGCCTCCCCGCCCCAACGTCACCCGCCGGCACTTCTTCCAGGACTGCGCCCTCGGCGTGGGCAAGATCGCCCTGGCCTCCCTGATGACCGACGGCCTGACAGGCCGCCTCGCCGCGGCGGGCTCGGGCATGCGCGCCGGGCTCCCGCATCACGCGCCCAAGGCCAAGGCCGTCATCCACCTCTTCATGGCGGGCGCGCCGTCGCAGCTGGAGCTCTTCGACAACAAGCCAGCGCTCGCCAAGCTGGAGGGCAAGCCGCTGCCCCCTTCCGTCATCAACGGACAGCGCTACGCCTTCATCCGTCCTGACGCCGCCGTGCTCGGACCTCGTTACAAGTTCGCCCGCCACGGGCAGTCCGGGGCCGAGCTCTCGGAGATGCTGCCGAACATCGCGACCATCGCGGATGACATCGCGATCGTGAAGTCCTGCCGGACGACCCAGTTCAACCACGCCCCCGCCCAGATCTACATGAACACCGGGTTCTCGCAGCCCGGACGGCCCAGCATGGGCTCCTGGATCACCTACGGGCTCGGCGCCGAATCCAAGGACCTGCCGGCCTTCGTCGTGATGAGCACCGGCAGCGGCATCAGCGGCGGCGCGGCCTGCTGGAGCAGCGGCTTCCTGCCCACCAGCCACACGGGCACACGCTTCCGCAACACCGGGGACGCCATCCTCAACACCGGCACGCCCGCCGGCATCGACCCCGCGACCCAGAAGGACACCATCGCGCTGATCAACGCGATGAACGACCGCCGGCTCCGGCTCGACGGCGACAGCGAGATCGCCACGCGCATCGCCAACTACGAGATGGCCTACCGACTCCAGACCTCGGCGCCCGAGCTGATGGACCTCTCGAACGAGTCCAAGGAGACCCTCGAGCTCTACGGCTGCGACCCGAAGGTGCCGTCCTTCGCCCGCGCCTGCCTGCTGGCCCGACGCATGGTCGAGCGGGGCGTGCGCTTCATCAACATCTACAATGAAGGCTGGGATGCGCACAGCGACGTCGCGGGCAACGTGAAGAACAACTGCGCCAAGACCGACCGCGCCTCGGCCGCGCTGGTCAAGGACCTCAAGCGTCGCGGCCTGCTGGACAGCACCCTCGTGGTCTGGGGCGGCGAGTTCGGACGCACCCCGATGGTGGAGGCCAGCGTCTCGCTCGGACGAAGCATGGGGCGCGACCACCATCCCCAGGCCTTCTCGATGTGGATGGCCGGAGGCGGCATCAGGGGCGGACAGACCATCGGCGAGACCGATGAGATGGGCTTCAACATCGTCAAGGACGAGGTCCGCGTGCCCGACCTGCAGGCAACCATCCTGCACTGCCTGGGCATCGACCACGAACGGCTCACCTTCCGCAATGCGGGCCTGGACTTCCGCCTCACCGGCGTCGAGCCCTGCCACGTCGTGAAGCAGCTGCTGGCCTGAGCGAAGGTTGTTGAGCCCGGACCGGGCGCGGGATTTGCTGGCGGCATGCCCCTTCTGCGCCTGCTGGCGGCCTGCCTGACGGCCGTCCTCGCCTCCGCCAACCCGCGCGGACCCAACGTGATCGTGATCCTGTCGGACGACCAAGGGTCAGCTGACCTCGGCTGCTACGGATCCAAGGACCTGCGCACTCCCCATCTTGACGCCTTGGCCGCCCGCGGCGTCCGCTTCACGCGATTCTACTCCGCCGCCCCGGTCTGCTCACCTTCGCGCGCAGGCCTGCTCACCGGCCAATGGCCGGTGAGGGCCGGCGTCCCGAACAACTGCTCCTCGGAAAGAGGAGGTGACGGCGCGCTGCCGCCGAAGGCCTTCACGATGGCGGAGATGTTCAAGTCGGCCGGCTATGTCACGGCGCACCTGGGAAAGTGGCACATCGGCTACACGGATGAAACCATGCCCCTCTCTCAGGGGTTTGACCATTCGTTCGGACACATGGGCGGCTGCATCGACAACTACTCGCACTTCTTCTACTGGCAGGGGCCGAACCGTCATGACCTGTGGCGAGACGGCCGCGAGGTGCGGGCCGACGGCAGATATTTCCCTGACCTGCTGGCCGAGGAGGCGGAGGGCTTCATCGAACGCAACCGCGACCGGCCCTTCTTCCTCTACCTGGCTTTCAACGCTCCGCACTACCCCTATCAGGGCGAGCCCGCCGCCTTGGAGCGCTTCGCCGCCCTGCCCTCCCCGCGTCGCGAGTACGCGGCCTTCCTCGAATCCATGGACGCTCGCATGGGCCGCATCTTCGCCAAGCTGCAATCGCTCGGGCTGCGCGATGACACCGTCATCGTCTTCCAGAGCGACAACGGCCACTCCACCGAGGAGCGCGCGTTCTTCGGCGGAGGCTCCTCGGGCGGACTGCGCGGCGCCAAGTTCAGCCTGACCGAGGGCGGCATCCGCGTGCCCGCCATCATCTCCTGGCCCGGCAAGATCGCCCAAGGGGGCTCGCGAGACGCCCCGGGCCACGCCTGCGACTGGCTGCCCACGCTCGCCGAACTGGCCGGGCTGAAGCTCCCCGGGGGGAAGATAGACGGCCGCAGCCTCGCGCCACTGCTCGGTCCCGACGCCAAGGACGATCTCGGTCCCCGCACCCTGCATTGGCAGGTGGGCGCCGGACCTAACGCCGAATGGGCCGTGCTCGACGGCGACTGGAAGCTTGTCGGCCGTGGACGTGACACCACCGACGGTCACAAGGCCGTCCAACTCCGCTCCTTCCTCGTCAACCTCAAGGAAGATCCGGCCGAGACGCGTGACCGCTCCGCCGAGCGCCCCGACGTCGTCGAACGCCTCCAGCGTCTGCACCGGGACCATCTCAACTGACATGCCCGCCTTCTCCCTCGCCATCTTCTGGGGCGCCCTGCTCCTCTTCCTGGTCCAGCCGCTCATCGCGAAGTACATCCTGCCTTGGTTCGGCGGCAGCCCCGCGGTCTGGACGACCTGCATGCTTTTCTTCCAGCTGCTGCTGCTCGCGGGCTACGCCTACGCCCATTTCAGCACCACCCGGCTCCGCACGCGCACGCAGGTCGTGGTCCATCTCGCCCTGCTCGGGCTTTCGCTCCTGCTGCTGCCCATCGCTCCCGGAGACCAGTGGAAACCCGCCGACGGCTCCTCGCCCACGGGCACGATCCTGCTCCTGCTGCTCGCCACCATCGGGCTTCCCTACCTGGCCCTTTCGGCCACCGGCCCGCTCTTCCAGGCCTGGTTCAGCCGCGCCCATCCCGGCGTCTCGCCCTACCGTCTGTACGCCCTCTCGAACGTGGGCTCGCTCCTGGCGCTGCTGGGCTACCCCTTCCTCATGGAGCCCCGTCTCGGAAGGCATGACCAGGCCGTCTGGTGGTCGGCGGGACTGGCGGTCTTCGCCGCGCTCGCGGCCTGGTGCGGCCGGCAGGTCTGGCGCCTCGGCGACCTGCCTCCCGCGTCCGTGCCCGCGGATTCGGCCGCGACGGGACGCTTCGACCGGACGCTCTGGTTGGCGCTGCCGGCCTGCGGAGTCATCCTGCTCCTCTCCGTCACCAACCGGCTCTGCCAGGACATCGCCGTCATCCCGTTCCTCTGGGTGCTGCCGCTCAGTCTCTACCTGCTGACGTTCATCATCTGCTTCGACAGCCCGCGCTGGTATCACCGTGCGGTCTGGCTGCCGCTGCTGGCGGCGACCTTGCTGGCGGTGGCCGCCTGGATGCTGCAAGGCAACCTGTCCACCCCGACCCAGGCGTGGCTGGCCCCGGTCGCATGGGCGATGGACGCGGCGTCCGAACTCACGATGTTCGGCGAGATCGGCCTGTTCCTCACCACGCTCTTCGTCGGCTGCATGGTCTGCCACGGGGAAGTCTACCGCCTGCGGCCGGCCGCGGGAGGGCTGACCGGCTTCTACCTCTCGCTCTCGGCGGGCGGGGCGGTCGGAGGGCTCTTCGTGGCCCTCGGCGCACCCGCGCTCTTCAAGGACTACCTCGAGCTGCACGTGGGGCTCTTCCTTCTGGCCGCGCTCACGCTCGCCGCGCTCTGGGCGGCCGCGGACAGCCCTGTCGCCCGCTGGCGCAGGCCCTGGGCCTGGTGCGGCCTGATCCTGCTGCTCGCCGGCTTCGGCGAGGCGCTGCGCGTCGACGCGCAGGCCCCGGTGTCGGGACGGATCGAACAGACACGCAACTTCTACGGCGTGCTCAAGGTGCTCGAAGAAGGGGCGGACGACGACTTCGACCACAAGCGCACCCTGCAGCACGGCGGCACGACCCACGGGTTGCAGTTCATGGCCGCGGCCCGCAGACGGATACCGGCCTCCTACTACACGGGCACGAGCGGCATCGGCAGGACCATGCGCACCGTCTGGCCGGCCGGCGGACGGCGCATCGGGGTGGTCGGACTGGGCACCGGCAGCATGGCCTCCTGGGGCCGCCCCGGCGACGTGATGCGCTTCTATGAGATCAATGACGAGGTCGTGCGCATCGCCCGGGGCTCCTTCACGTTCCTCGCGGACACGCCCGCGAAGGTCGAGCTCATGATGGGCGACGCCCGTCTCTCGATGGAACGCGAGCCGGACCAGCGTTACGACGTGCTGGTGCTCGACGCGTTCAGCAGCGACGCAATCCCCGCGCACCTGCTCACCAAGGAGGCCTTCGTGACCTACCGCCGCCACCTCAAGCCCGACGGCGTGCTCGCCGTGCACGTCTCGAACCGCTATCTCGACCTCGAGCCGGTGGTGCGCCTCATCGCCGGGGAGTCAGGACTCGGCGTCGCGGTCATCAATGATGACGACGTGGGCGAGTTCCAGGTCGACGAGTTCACCGGCGGAGCCTACACCTCGGACTGGATGCTGCTCAGCGCCGACTCCAAGGTGCTCGCGCAGCCGCTCATCTCCAAGGCGGCCTCGGAATCCCGCGAGACGCCGGCAGGCGCGCGGGCCTGGACCGACGAGCGCAGCGACCTGCTCAGCGTGCTCATGGCCGAGGAAGGCTCGTTCCTGGCCTGGCTCAAGGGCCTCTGAAAGGTTTCCGCTGGCGGGACGGACGCGCCGGGGCCATAAGGATGGCTCCCATGCGCCCCCTGCTCGCCGCCCTGCTCGCCTTTTCCGCCGGAGCCCTCGCCGCCGACGGCCCCGTCAAACTCACCCTGGCGGACTTCACCGACTCCGACGGCAAGGCGCCGAACGCGATGTGGTCGACGGACGCGGACGGCGTCATCCACCTCAAGGGCAAGGGCGGAGGCGCGCTCATCTCCAAGCAGGAATATTCTTCGTTCGAACTGGCCTGGGAATGGAAGCTGGAGGCCAAGGGCAACAACGGCATCAAATACTGGGTGACGAAGATCGGCAAGGAATGGCTGGGCGTCGAATACCAGATGATCGATGACAACGGCCATCCCGACGGACTCCGCGGGGGCTCGCACAACACCGGCAGCATCTACGACATCATCGATTCGGCGAAGGACAAGGCCCTCAAGCCGGTGGGCGAATGGAACTCGAGCCGCATCGTCGTGAAGGACGGACGCATCGAGCACTTCCTGAACGGCAAGCCGGTCTCCTCCGCCGACACGAAGTCCGAGGACTGGAAGGCCGCCGTCGGACGCAGCAAGTTCCGCACCAAGCAGGGCTTCGCCCCCGGCAAGGGCAGGCTGATGCTGACCGAGCACAGCGATCCCTGCTGGTTCCGGAACCTCACTCTCACGCCGCTCTGAAGGAATGCGCGCGCCGGTCGTCACGCTGCTGCTCTGCGCGGCGCTCTCAGGCGCGGAAAGGAAACCGGCGGCCGCGCAGCCCTGGGGCGCATGGGTCGAGCCGGACTTCCCGTTCTTCTCTTCGGTGCTGGACGCCCGCCGGGCAGGCACCTGCGCACAGAACCTCTCGCCGCGCGCCGTCGTGCTACCGCTGGCGCACGGCTGCTTCGTCGCGATCGACACCGACCTCTGCCGCGTGGCGGCCATCTGGCGGGGCAAAGGCGTGACGGACAAGGCCCTCGCGCCCGGCTCCTACCATGACCCGGGACGTAAGACGCCGGGAGGGCAGTCGCCCTTGCCCACTCCTGACGGCAAGCTCTGGATCGGCAACGGTCTGATCCCCGGCTGGCAGGAGGACCGTCTGCTGCGGAAGGATCCGCGCGAACCCGCGCCCAGCCCCCAGGAGGTGGGCCTGGGCGCCCTGCCCTCGGACATGGCCCGCTTCAGGTCGATCGGCATCACGGGCGACGTGGTCACGCTCCGCTACTCGGTCGGCGGCACCGAAGCGCGGGAACGCTGGTCCGCTTCGCTGCACGAGGGGGAGCCCGTCGTGGAACGCCACCTGTCCTTCGGCGACCGCGCCAAGGACCTTCTGCTGGTCGCCGGCGCCCGCATCAACGGTCCGTCGCAGGAACTTGAACCGGGAGTCCGCTCCACCGGCCTCGCGGAGGCGGAGGAGGATCCGGATTACTTCGTGTTCCGCATCCCCGCCGGCAAGGCGGGAACGGCCTGCGTGACTTACCGGGATGAGAAGACGCCTCCCGCCCGGAAGGCCGATTTTGGCGCGCCCGCCTCCGCGGGACCCAGATGGAAAGGGGCCGTCATGACCTCCACCCGTCTGTCGGAGGCCAAGGACGCCTACGTGGTCGATGAAATCGGCCTGCCCGTCGACAATCCCTGGAAGCGCGCCCTGCGGCCCTCCGACGTGCAGTTCCTGCCCGACGGAGGAGCCTACGTGGTGACCATCGACGGCGACGTCTGGTCGGTGGCGGGACTGCACGGCAGCGACCCGAAGCCCGTCTGGCGCCGCTTCACCTCCGGACTGCACGAGCCGATGACGCTCGCGGTCAGGGACGGGGAGTTGTTCGCCTTCGACCGCAACGGCATCTGGCGGCTCCAGGACACGGACGGCGACGGCGAAGCCGACGTACACGAGATGTTCTGCAACGCCTTCGCGCAGACGGCCGACCTGCGCGAGTTCCCCAGCACGCTGCGCGTCGGGCCGGGCGGGGAGTTCTTCATCGCCAAGGGAGGCCAGGAGGCCGAGACGATCGGCAAGCACAACGGGAGCGTGCTCAGGATCTCCGCCGACGGCGCGCGCTTCGAGGTGCTCGGCTACGGCTTCCGTCAGCCGAACCTGGCCGTCCACCCGGTCACCGGGCTGGTCACCTCCAGCGACCAGCAGGGACACTACGTGCCCAGCACGCCGATCCACGTCGTGGAAGGACGCAAGTTCTACGGATTCCTCAGCGACAAGCTGCCCAAGGAGCGGTATCCGGCGCCCATCGAAGCTCCGCTCACCTGGATGCCGCACGCGGTGAACGCCTCCGCGCTCTCCCAGGTCTGGCTCATCGGCTCGAAAATGGGGCCCCTCGACGGGGAGATGGTCCAGATCTGCTTCAATCAGCCCGACCTGCTGCGGGTGAACTTCAACCGGCGCGGAAAACGGGCGCAGGCCAGCGTCGCCAGCGTGGCCAAGGGCTTCACTTTCCCGCCCCTCAACGGCTCGGTGAACCCCGCCGACGGACAGCTCTACGTCGCGGGCTTCCAGATCGCAGGCTGGGGGAACATCCTCGACTCCCTCGCCGGCATCGGGCGCGTGCGGCACACGGGCGCGCCGCTCCTGGCGCCCAAGGAGGTCGCGCCGACGGACAAGGGGGTGCTGGTCCGCTTCGAGGTGCCGGTCGACCGCGCGAAGGCGTCGGATCCCGACAACTGGTCGCTTGCGACCTGGCGCTACCGACGCGCACCCTCCTACGGCTCCGCCCAATACAAGGAGGACGGCTCGACGGGGAACGACTGGCTGACGCCGAGCGCGGCCTACGTCTCCGAGGACGGCCGTTCAGTGTTCATCGCCGCTCCGGGCATCAAGCCGGTCGAGCAGCTGCGCGTGGGCTGGTCCATCGCCGCCGCCGACGGCCGTGCGATGGAGGACAACGCCTACACGACGATCCATGAGCTCACCCCCTTCGTCCCGACCAAGGAAGGCTTCGGAGACGTCCGCATCGACCTCACGCCGCGCCCGGCCAAGGCCGCGGCCAAGGAGACGGTCTCGGCCGAGGAGGGCCGCCGGCTCTCGACGGTCTTCGGCTGCGTCGCCTGCCATTCCGTGACGGACGCGGTCATGACCAACGTAGGGCCGAAATGGAAGGGCCTTTACGGTTCCAAGCGCGACTATGTCACCGAGACGCGGAAAAAAGGGTCGCTGACCGTCGACGACGCCTACCTGCGCGAATCGATCCTGCGTCCGGAAGCCAAGAAGCATGCCTCGTTCCTCAAGTCGGAATTCGCCATGCCCAGTTTCGCGGGCGTGATGACCGATGCGCAGATCGAGTCGGTGATCCTCTACATCCGCTCACTGCGCTGAGATGCGACGCGCGCTCACAGCCCTCCTCCTCTGCGCGGCCGGAGCCTTCGGCGCGGACCCGCCCAATTTCGTCGTGGTGTTCATCGACGACCTGGGCTGGGGGGACTTCGGCTGCTTCGGCGGCCAGGGCGCCCGGACGCCCGCGATCGACCGCCTGGCGGCGGAAGGCCGCCGCTTCACCCAGTTCTACGTCAACTCGCCGATCTGCTCGCCCTCCCGCTGCGCGCTCCTGACCGGACAGTATCCGCAGCGCTGGCGCATCACCTCCTACCTGAACAACCGCGCCGCCAACGAACGCCGCGGCCTGGCGCAATGGCTCGACCCGAAGGCGCCCTCGCTCGCCCGGACGCTGAAGGCCGCCGGCTACGCCACCGGCCAGTTCGGCAAATGGCACCTCGGCGGCCAGCGCGACGTGGACGATGCGCCGCCGATCACGGCGTACGGCTACGACGAGTCGCTCACCAATTTCGAGGGCATGGGCCCCAAGCTGCTGCCGCTGACTCTGCGCCCCGGCGAGGAGAAGCCCGGACGGATCTGGGCGGACGCCGAACGGCTCGGGGGCCCCGTCAAGTGGACGATGCGCTCCGAAATCACCACGGGCTTCGTCGAGGCCGCGGCCGCCTTCATCGACCGGAGCGTCGCCGGCGGCCGGCCCTTCTTCGTCACGATCATGCCCGACGACGTGCACAGCCCCTTCTGGCCGACGGTCACGGACTTCCGCGAAGGCAGGCGCGGCCTCTACCACGCGGTGCTTGAATCGATGGACCGGCAGCTGGAAAGTCTGTTCTCCAAAATCCGGTCCGACGACCGTCTGCGCGACCGCACGGTGATCCTGCTCTGCTCGGACAACGGTCCGGAGCCCGGCGCCGGCTCGGCCGGTCCGCTGCGCGGACACAAGACGCAGCTTTACGAGGGCGGCGTGCGCTCCCCGCTCATCGTCTGGGCGCCCGGGCTGATGCGGGGAGCCAGGGGCGGAGCGGATGAATCGTCCGTCCTCGCCGCCTTCGACCTGGCCCCGTCTCTGGCCCGGATGGCTGGGACGACGCACGGGGGATCCGACGGCGAAGACGCGGCGGCCGCCCTGCTCGGCTCGGCTCCGCACGTTCGCTCCGCCCCGCTCTTCTGGCGCCGGCCGCCCGACCGCAAGAACTGGCTGCCCGCTCTGCCCGACCCCCAGCCGGACCTCGCGGTGAGGGACGGCCGCTGGAAACTGCTCTGCGAATACGACGGCACCAAGCCCCTGCTCTTCGATCTCGAGTCCGACCCCGGCGAAACCCGGGACCTGGCCGCCGCCCGACCAGAAGTCGCCGCCCGGCTCGTCGAGTCCGTCCTCGGCTGGAACCGCTCGATGCCGTCCGACGCCGCGCTTCCCGCCGGCAAGGCCGACGCGAAAAAGAAGCGCTGAGCATAATGGCTCGCAACCGCGGCGGCCGGCCGCTGTCGTAGGGACATGCGCACCCCACGCCTGCCTTCCCTCCTGCTGTCCGTCGTCGCCTTCATGGCGCAGGCCATGGCGGCCGACTTCCGCCTCGCCGCTCCGATCTCCGACCACATGGTCCTGCAACGCGGCAAGCCCGTCGCCATCTGGGGCTTCGCCGACGCGGGCGAGAAGGTCACCGTGACTTTCGCGGGACAGACCAAGGACGCCGTCGCCGGCAGCGACGGGAAGTGGACCGTCCGGCTCGACGCCCTGGAGGCCAGCGCCGAGCCTCGCTCGCTGGTCGCCGCCGGCTCCGGCTCCCGCAAGGCCGAGGCCACCGACGTGCTCGTGGGCGAGGTCTGGCTCGGCTCCGGCCAGTCCAACATGGCGATGACCGTCCAGAGCTCGAACGACTTCGAAAAGGAGAAGGCCGCGGCGAACTTCCCGCTCATCCGGCACTACAAGGAGTCCTCCGGTCCGGCCGACCGGCCCCAGGCAGAGGGCAAGGGCGCGTGGAGCGTCTGCTCCCCTGAGAACGTGGGCGGCTTCTCCGCGACCCTCTACTTCTTCGGCCGCGAGATCCACCGCGAGCTCGGAGTGCCCGTTGGAATCGTCAACACCTCGGTCGGCGGCACGCCCATCGAGGCCTGGGTCTCGGCCGAGACCCAGTCGTCCGATCCCGAGACCAAGGCGGTCTATGACGCGCGGCTCAAAGATCACGTCTCCTTTGACGTGGCCGGCGCAGGTGACCTTTTCAAGAAGCAGACGGAGCGCTGGAAGGCCGCCGTGGCCAAGGCCAAGAAAGAGGGCAAGGAGTTCGTCACTCCCGCGCCCAAGAATCCGTTGGCGATGCGCCGTCTCAAGGGCGGCCCGGCGCATCTCTACAACGGCAAGGTCGTGAACCTCGCGCCCTACACCCGCCGGGGGATGCTCTGGTATCAGGGAGAAGGCAACGCTCAGAGCCCCGAGGCCGCCGAGCTCTACGTCAAGCAGCTCTCCCAGCTCGTCACCAGCTGGCGCGCGCTCTGGCAGGACGAGGCGCCCTTCGCCTGGGTCCAGCTGCCCAACTACCGCAACTCCGAGGCCGAGGGCTGGCCGCGCATGCGCGAATCGATGATGAAGGTGCTCGCGCTGCCCAAGACCGGCATGGCGATCACCATCGACGTCGGCGACCCCAAGGACATCCACCCGAAGAACAAGCAGGCCGTGGGGCAGCGGCTCGCGCTCTGGGCACTGGGCACGGTCTACGACCGCAAGGTCGCGGCCATCAGCGGCCCTCTGCCGGCCGGACACACGGTCTCCGGCTCCGCCATCACCGTCTCTTTCAAGCACGGCGAAGGTCTCAAGACCCGTGACGGCTCCGCGCCGCGCGGCTTCCTCATCGCCGGAGCCGACAAGGCCTGGAAGCCGGCCGTCGCTCGCATCGAAGGGGACAAGGTCGTGGTCAGCAGCGCCGAAGTGGCCGCCCCCGTCGCGGTCCGTTACGCCTGGCGGGAGAATCCCGACTGCAATCTCGTCAACGGCGCCGGACTGCCCGCCACCACCTTCCGCACCGACGACTGGCCGGCGGTGAAGTGATTTGGCGCTCCCCTTCCGGGCCCACGTCGCTCTAGGGTGGGCCATGCCCCGCACACTCGCACTGCTGACCTGCCTGCTGCTTCAGGCGACCGCAGGGCTGTCCCAGGTCGCCCCCCCGGGAAGCAAACCGGTCCCGGTCAAGGCCGTTCCGCCGTTCACTCCCGGAGTGCACCCACCGGCCACATCGGATTGGACGAGCATGCACTGGGCCGGAGGCATCGCCAGAGGGGGATTCGGCGTGCGCGTGATCGAGACCGGCAACTACTTCTTCGCCCTCGACACACGGACACTGTCCGCCCGCGCCTTCGGCTACCGCGGCCAGTCCGTCACTCCCTATCACCCAGAACCGAGTGACGTCGACGGCCCCCTCCGCGAGGGTTTTCGCCTGCGCCAGGGCGTGGCCTGGCAGTCTGCGCCTCCCGGAAGGCTTTACGTGAACCTGGTGATCGACGGACAGGCTTATCAGGTGAAGCGCGGCAAACCCTGGGACGGCAAGGAAGGGCCTCGCCTGATCGCATCCGGCCGTTTTCTCCAGCGGGGCGACGTGCTCGGACTCGAGCTGCAAAACAAAGAGGGCAAGGGCCTCGAGGGGGAGTTCCGACTGGAGACCGTCGCCTGGCCCGACCGGCTGAACATCATCCTGCACGCGCGCCCTCCCCTGCTGCCCATACCCGAAGGGGAGGCCTGCTTCGGGCTGAACGGAGGCGGCTTCGGCCTGACGGGCGCCAATGATCTCACCGTGCCGGACAGTCCGGCCCTCGGCGCGCCGCAGTTCACTTTCGAACTCTGGGCCTACGTGCCCACGGACGCCTCATCAGCCACCAAGCACGGTCCGTGGATCGCCTGCCGGGGGGCCAACGAGGAGACTCCCGGCGGCTTCGGCTTCACGCTTCACGGAACGAGAGTGGCCGGCCGCATCAACCTGACCGGCGGACGTGCCGGAGCCCGCACGTTGTTCTCTTCAGCGGACGTCCGCACGGAGGCCTGGAACCACCTCGCAATCACCTGCGACGGGCAGGACCTCGCCCTGTTCTTGAACGGAACGAGCGTCGCGCGGACGCCGGCCGGCGCCCTCAGGCAGTCCGGCCAGGGCCCCCTGCATCTGGGCCGACGGGGCGACGGCAACGGCGACGGCTACCACTTCAAGGGCGCGATCGATGAAGTGCGCTTCCATCCCAAGGCGCTCACCGCCGCCGAGGTCGGCGCGATCGCGGCCCGCAGGGAAGCGATCATCCCCAAGGAGGGGCTTTCACTCTCCTTCCGGGCGGAGGGCGAGGGCTCAACGACGCGCAAACGAGCCACATGGAAGGACGTCAACATGTGGATGTCCCTGCGTGACGACCACGGATCGGGAGACTGGCGCAAGGCCGGCGAGACCCCGGCCGACGAGTCGGGATGGCATCGCGGCGTCCTGGAAGTGACGCCCAGCAACCCTGATCACATCAACATCACCGAGGACGTCGGGCTCATCGCCGAAGACAAGGATACCGGTG
>JACCDG010300868.1_pt1 | contig 26404 bp, 30 predicted proteins | sample 7442471 | NCBI WGS metagenome assembly JACCDG01 (sample SAMN15323444, study PRJNA562643) | freshwater metagenome | isolation source: river surface water | place: USA:Blue River Watershed | collected 2017-08-17 | reverse complement strand
TGGAATCCCTGAACTCCCTGACTGCCTTGGAATCCCTGTCTCCCTTGATGTCCCTGATATCCTTGAAATCCCTGCCTTCCCTGACTACCTTGGAGTCCTTGTACTCCTGTTACTCCAATAGCCCCAATAAAATCAAATCCGACATAATAATCTGTTGAAGCAGATCCAGTTTGGAAATCATTTATTGGCGTTGTTGGAGAGCCTATCATAGAAACTCCAAGATTATAATGTTGTAAATATCCACCACCAGAAGGGACAAATGTTTTACTTGTTATATTAAAATACCATTCCTTTATATTTGGCGAATCCTGATCGGGTCTTCTAAAATATAGAACCGATCCAACATTAGCTTTATCCAAAAACTGTGTTAGATTGATAGAATTGGCACTCGTATCTTGAATTTTTATTGTTGTTATTGAGCTGTAGTTAAACCCAGTTGTTATAGTTGATGGGCAACCAGAATAAAAAACAGAAAAGAATCCTTGGACACTTGGTGTTAGTCCAGTATTATTATCCATTCTCCATGTATAAACATTCGCATCGAGTCCCCCAGATCCAGCCACACCTTGAAATCCTTGAGATCCAGAACCTCCACTTGATGGTCCCTGAGCCCCTTGAATTCCCTGAGCCCCGGATCCACCACCAGAAAAAGTACCAGATAAAAGGTCTTCTGCGTTAATATATCTTACTTTTTTATCAGTATCCCTTACAAGAATCTGAATATCCTGTGGCCTTGCCATTTCCATATTCCTTATCTGGAGATAAGGAACCGACTCCAACATATCAGTTGTTATATTACCATAGATATAAACCCCACTATACCCATTATCAATATGTGTGTTATAAGAATATACCGATGATGTAAGATCAGTGGAAAGACTCACTATTGACTCTCTCTCAACAAATGATTCCACTATACACTGATGTAGATGTATGGAGGTTGATCTACCAAGTCTTATAATTCTTCTTGCTATTTCGCCATTAAATGTGGTAAAACTACCACCAACAATTATTCTATTATCAGGCTGTACCTCTATTGCTCTAACGGATCCGTTAAATGACCCCGATATGGTACCGAGAGTATTGAAATCATCTATCAAATTACCATCTGGATCTAGTCTAACTAGGTATCTACAGTTGGTATTTCCGTTAAAGGAGGTGAAATTGCCACCAACTAAGATATTACCTTGATTGTCAATTTTAATACATTCAACACTTCCCACGACAGATGATATCCCAGTAGCAGGAGAAAACCCAGTTCCCAAATTTGAACTAAAAGTGGAGTTTATTGTATAATCACTATTAAGTTTAATAAAATTTGTTGGAACGGATACGCCATTAAACGTAGAGAACCTACCCCCGATTAGCATAGAATCATCATCTAAAATTACACAACACCTAATAACCGCTTGTGTCGTAAAGGGATCTCCCGTAGTTGGACCAAAACCATCTATTGGAGAAATACTATTAAATTGCCTTGTTATTGAATAAGGAGAGTTGTAATCAACCTCTATTATTTTTGAGCTTATCCAGGATAATGTATTAGATTGAGTAAAAGCTCCCAAAATAACAGCCCTCCCATCACTTCTAATTCCACCAACAACACGGTCATAAGATGATAATATTTGCGAAGGTGATATATTAAGCAACTGAAATATTATATTGCCATTAGAGTCAAGTTTAAATACGTCTGTACCAGGATCTGAATTCATAGACCCACCCAATAGATAATTACCATCTGGACCAACTTCCAAAAGATTAGCGGTTTGTATCCTGTTAAAAATAACATTACTTTGTCTATGTCTAAACGTCGAGTCCCTTTGGTCATTTGAATTAAATTTGTGGAGGGCTCTATGTTGTTGAGACGAGACTGAGAATATTATTGAATTATTCTCAACAGGTCTTATTATTGAAATTGCAGCTCCATTAGATTCTTTATATTGTGCATTTGATGTGTCAAATTCCGCAATTGGACTATCATATATGTATCCAGATATACCAAACATTATAAACTTAAATTGATCAAGAACCTCATTAAATGAAAAGTCCCTAGACCCGTCAGCAAAAACTCTGACTATACGTGGGTGTGTAATATTGGAAGATGTTAAATATCCACCACCATCAGCAGAAGAAGGATTTGAATTAAATCCTATAAATGAATCATTATAGTAGTCAAATTGACCTCCTATGTATATCCTATCTGAGTTTTGATCATACAAAATTGAACTTATCAACCCATCAGAACCAATGCCAGAGTTAAAACTATCATCCCTTCTCCATTGAAGAACTTGATCAGGAATAGCATCCAAAATAATTGGGTTTCCGTTAGCAACACTATTATTAAGAGGGAGACCGGTATTTAATTTTATATAAGTATCATTAAAATGAAGATCAGATGTAACATTTCTTACATAGATTGTACTATTCGTAACTCCAGATCCGTTTGCTGGTGAAATTAGATCCGCGAATCCAGATACATTATATGACATTGAGGAAAAAGTAGCCATCTCCAGATCATAGTCTCCAAAAAGCCAATTGTATCCATCAACTGGAGATGATTGGGTACAAATTATTGTAACTCTCTCACTCAAGCTCCAGTCAACTCTATTTTTACCCAATTTACCAGTCGTTACATAAGTACCCGGTCTTACATTAATAACATCACCTGCGGTTGCGGCAATTTGAGCCGCTGTGAGTCCCAAATATGGAAGGTCAAATCTATCGGGAGTTCCCGTTGTGTTATCACCATAGACAGAATCTACCCATATTTGTCTACCTGTTAAAACTTGAGATGGCCCAGTTGGGCCTTGCCAACCTTGGAATCCAGTATCTCCAATTCCTGCGAATGATCCGGCAATACCTTGACTTCCTTGATTTCCTTGATTGCCTTGATTGCCTTGGAAACCTTGGAATCCAGTATCTCCAATTCCTGCGAATGATCCGGCAATACCTTGACTCCCTTGATTTCCTTGGAAACCTTGATTTCCTTGGAAACCTTGAATTCCAGTATATCCTTGAATACCCTGAGATCCTTGAACGCCTTGGGGCCCAGTATATCCCTGATATCCTTGGAAACCTTGCCAACCTTGGAATCCAGTATCTCCAATTCCTGCGAATGATCCGGCAATACCTTGACTTCCTTGATTTCCTTGATTTCCTTGATTTCCTTGGAAACCTTGGAATCCAGTATCTCCAATTCCTGCGAATGATCCGGCAATACCTTGACTCCCTTGATTTCCTTGGAAACCTTGGAAACCTTGGAAACCAGTATCTCCAATTCCTGCGAATGATCCGGCAATACCTTGACTCCCTTGATTTCCTTGACTACCTTGGAAACCTTGGACTCCTGTATCTCCTTGATTTCCCTGACGACCCTGAAAACCTTGGATTCCCAGGAATCCTTGCCACCCTTGATTCCCTTGATTCCCTTGAAATCCGGTGTCTCCTATTCCAGCAAATGATCCAGCAATACCTTGAGATCCTTGAGATCCTTGAGATCCTTGGAAACCTTGGACTCCTGTATCTCCTTGATTTCCCTGATATCCTGTATCCCCCTGAATACCTTGGAAACCTTGGAAACCTATATCTCCTTGATTGCCTTGAAATCCTGTATTTCCTAAAAATCCCTGAAATCCTTGCCACCCTTGACTCCCCTGAAATCCTCTAACACCGACCCCAGGTAATCCTATTGGTCCCTGAAATCCTTGATTTCCTTGATTTCCTTGAAATCCGACTATACCTTGAGATCCTTGCAGACCTTGGGATCCTTGCAGACCCTGTGATCCAGTTTGACTCAATCCCTGAAATCCTTGATTGCCTTGATTGCCTTGTACTCCAACTAGTCCTTGATTGCCTTGACTTCCTTGAAGACCTTGGAGACCAATTGATCCTTGATTCCCCTGACGACCTTGATTCCCCTGAATCCCTTGACGTCCTTGAAATCCTTGATTCCCCTGAATCCCTTGACGTCCTTGAAATCCTTGTGAACCAGTAGTCCCAGTTGGTACGGAAGCTACCTGATCAAGAGCAAATCCAACTAAATTCCAAAGGGTCCAAAGTGGATCTCTGACATCTTTCGCAGTGATAGCATTTGCATTGTTATCCAAGAGATTCTGGACAACATCAGCCCAATTAGCATAATCTAAATTAGGATCCCACTTAAAATCCGAAATAGCGTTAGTCGCTACATATTGTGTACCTGATGAATTTGGAGGTCCTGTTGGACCAACTGGAAAACCTGCGGGTAAAAGAGGCATATCTTACAACTTAGACTTTTTCAGTATATATTAAATACTTTTTTCCTAAATGGTAAAAAAATTTGTATATTTGTAAAAATAACCATGTACAAAAAATACTTAGATTACAACAGGAAGGATCTATTTGATAAGATTGATAAAATTTCAATTGAGTCAAGTGGTAGTCAAGTAGTGACAAAATGGGATGGAAGAGTTATATCCATCACCACAGTATCCCCAAAATATGAAATCTTTGATATCAAGGGATACCTAAAGGATAAGATTAATCTTATTGAAAAAAACTTTGATATTAAAAAGTACTACCTTTATCTAAAAGGAGGGGTACAAGAACTCGTTCTCCTAAGTGATGAAATCAAAATTGGTGATTACCAATTTCAAAAGTCCTTCTTTATCTTAAACTCCTCAGATAAGTCAAGAAAGTTAAATTTTGATACGGGACTATATGCCAAAGACCAAAATTTTTATATGATTAGTAAGGCTAAAAATGTTGGCCTCACTAAAAAACACCTAAAAGGTGTTACCAAAGCAGCGGAAGATGCTATTGATCAAATAAACGATGAGACATTTGATGATCAAATTTCCGCAATTTCTAACCTAATTGGTCACCGAGTACAGCTTTCTAAAATCAAAGATGTTCTAGTTGATGACCCAGATGTCAATATCAATCATCAAAAATTTGATAGCTTCAAAAATCAAATTATCTACGAAAACTATAAAAACAGACTTAGACTAACAGATGATCAATATAGGATCCTGAGGACACCATCAAAGCTTCTAACTATATCTACAAATCAAGACTTCTATCTTGATGCCTTCTGGGTTTTCCAAACCTATCTTAAGCTATTTTCAAATCAAGATTCTCATGTAATTAAGAGGGAAACGGAAAAAATCATGAAAATCACACAATTTAGTATCAGGAACCAAATTCTAGAAACACTTGGAATCTAAATGAAAGACTTTGATATCACAGGATTTGTAATTTTCCCAAATCCTAAAGCACTGGGGACAAAAATATCAGATGTTGGGGAGACCCATGTCTATCTAGTTGCTATGGATAGTGATATATCAATTGGAAAATCATCAATTATTACCATTGTTAATGGTGGATTCTCAGGGGACGACCTAAGTCTAAAAATATCAAGATCCAACTTCTTTGAAAAAAAGTCCAATGAGGGATTGGTAATTTTTCATGATGGTGAAACAATCCCATTGATATCATCAGTTAAAATAGGGTGGTCTAAGTTCACATACACAAAAAAGTCAAACGGAGAAGATTGGATATGCAACTTCCAAGATCTTACAAATGAGGGGAAAAAGTTGTACTATTCACTAAGAAAACTCCATAACGAGTCCGAAATTAGAATTCTAACATTCAATAAAATAAAATAATGGAAAATAAAAAGATCCAAATATCTGAAAAACTAAAGGACATTTTGGTGGAAATCAAAGACACATCTGAAATAGCAAAAATGCTATTAGATGGAATTCCACAAGAAAATCTTGTTAAGGATTTTGTTGATTATATTTCAATTTCAGAATCAGACCCAACCAAAATATCATATTTGAATCAGGAAAGAATTGAAATTGTAAATAGATTAGGGGAAGATATCTGGAAATCACCAAAAAGATATCACTGCAAACCAGGTGGATTTGTCCAAAAGATATTCAAGGGAATTAACTCTAAGTCTATTGAAATATTCTCCAATCAATACAAATCTCACCTATATGAGAAACAATTTCAATTTAAGTTAGTTTCTGGTGATGAAATAACACAAAATTATATCTATTCTAGTTACCAAAATCAAAACGGATCTCTTGGTGCTTCATGCATGAAGTATGATAAATGCCTACCATATTTCAACATATATCAAAAAAATGATATTGTAAAAATGTTGGTAATGGCATCCCATAACGGATTTGTTATGGGGAGGGCTCTTCTCTGGGATTTCCAATCCAATGGGAAATCTTGGAAAATAATGGATAGAATCTATACCATCAGAGACGAGGACTATTCACACTTTTTCAAAAAATGGGCAATTTCAAATGGATATCTTTGGAAAGAATACCAAAATTGGTCAAATACTCTTCAACTCATTGAAAATGGATCAGAGTCTCGTGAAATTAAGCTAGATATCCAATTAAAAAATTGGAAATTTGACTATTATCCATATCTAGACACATTCAAATGGTTTGATTCCGAATTAGGGACACTCCATAACTATATGCCAAATCATTTCAAATCTGATGATCCAAGATTTCAGCTGTTGACTCTACCAGATGGGAAGGGAGAAAACTGTGACTACCTACTTTTTGATGACATTGATAGAAAATGGCTATATAAACCCGATGCTATTAGAATTGACGATAATACCATAACAAATGCAGAAAACTGCAATTGGTCAGATACACTAAATAAATGGGTACTTAAAAACGAGTCAATCTGGGATTCGGATTTACAGGACTTTATCTATATTGATTCATCTAAAATAGACCCAACACTAATTCAGAAAAGAAGAGAGTATCTAAAGAAAAATATGGAATCAAGAGAGTCTCTGATGAAGATATTTGAAAATGGATATAGATATCAAGGAGAAAGTCAAATTTGGAGTGTTGAGGAGGGAACTTGACACTTGGCAATAATCCCTGATATATGACAAACTAATTCCAATTATAATTTTGAAGATACTCTTCCAATTGAGGAACAAAGTTGTGACATTTCCAAATTTTTGCCTCATCTTCCTCTCCCAAATGAAGAAGGTATCCAGCTGATACATGGAATCCCCACTCCTTCAAGATTAAAGAGTAGAGTGAAATTTGTATTGAATATTCATTATGGTGATTTTCCCAGAATTCAGAAAATGGATGAAGTAGTTTTGAAAATGTTCCCTTTGGATGCCCGTCATGCTTGAAATCTCCATTTGTCTTATAATCAATAATTATAAGCTTATCATTATATAGAAAAAGTGAGTCCATTGTACCAGCAATTGGATATATCTTTGAGAATATTCTCAATTCAAAAGCCACTGGCTGGAGTTTATAAAGATGGGTGGCATAGATTTTATTGAATTTATTTATCCTTTCAATAATTCTTAAGTCAGTTGGAAGTTTTTGATGGATACCATTAAAATAATTCTCAATCCAAAGGTGAGTACTTGATCCAAGAATATTTGCTGATTCATTTTTCTCTCTCCATGATTTTAATATCTCATCAACAGGAACCCCCAATTCATCTGACTTCTTCTTAGACCAAAAATCCTCATCAAAAGGCTCTTTGAAATTTTTAATAAAAGTAGTGACTGAAGTGTATTTTTTACCACCATAAGTATATTTATGGTATTTAGGATCAAACTTAAAATTTGGATCTTTAAATACCTCCAATCCCTTTATTAATTGAGACATTATTAATTGACAATTTTCTCATCTTTTATATGAAGTCCCTTCTCCACAATTACCCCCATTATGTCAGAGGTCACATCTATTCTATCACTTACCCAGATATATGAATTTGAATTCAAGACTAAATCAATTTTCATTTCCCCGGCCCAGATACTAACCAAACTGCCTATGTCTTTGAAGCAGTCTTCTAAAATTTTATTTTGAGCCTCTGATATAGTTAGCCTAAACTCAGACTCAAGTCGCATGCCCTCAGCCTGAAGCTCCCTTATCCTCATCGCATTTTTCTCCTTAGTTGATTGGTCTAATACTAGGACTCTTGATGATGAGACTATTTGCTCCATTTCATTTTTTATTGACTCCACTTTTTTAGTAAAGTCTGATTTATATGATTCCAACTTTTCAATGCCATCAATATAAGGCTGGTACCTTTCTAAAATCATCTCATAATTAACTACTCTTATTTCCATTGTACTATATTTTTTTATAGAATTTCTATAAAAAAGTCTAGACAAAGTTTAACCAATCGTCATATTATCATAGTTGTCAATCAAGTAATCAATTGCCTGAGTATAGAGATTAATTATGTTTTTGTCCCTTGATAACTCATCGTCCCACTCTTCAAAACTAACATTTTCCTGAGATAGTTTTGGTAAAAAAGTTGATATTTCTTGCGGTAGATCTACCCTATAGGAATTATTGAGTCTTAACCAATCTATATCTGATTTTGTTAGAAATTGAGGCATATTTTTTATTTCAAGACATAGAAATTGAACTGAGGACTCAGAAATAGAAAAAGATATTTCATCAATATCTGATGAAGATTCATTATATACACCTAGTCCAATAATATCACCAGGCACCAAATCAATGATTCTATCTCCAGTTATCAAAATCTCTTGACCATTTGAATACTGATATCCATTTTGGTATATGACACCACCAATATTAATATCCATAAATTTTGGCGTTTTTTTTACAAAATCATACACACAAAAATGTATTAATCCGGATCCACTTAAAAAATTAGCGGTAACTTTAGCCGAAAAAGAAATTCTCACCTTTTGGGGCATTTTTGAGTGATATTTACCATCAATTAGTATATGATCTATTGTATTATTTGGAGATTTTATAATCCTATCTATCTCAGCCTGTGGAAGACCAAGTATTTTTAGTCCACTAGTTATTCTTTCTTTGGAATCTTTTCTGAGAAAAAATCCAAGAGTATCACCAAATAACGGAGTAATTAAATAGTCCTTTTGAATTTGAGGATCCTCAGACCAATTCGTACCAAATATTTCCCAATTTATATTGACTTGTTCCCAATTTGAATCACCCGATCCACCTATGGTCGGCAATAAATATGGTATAACACAATTAACATAAACATCAAGTTTTACTTTTGATTGAGATAGAAATCTATTTTGTGTAGTAACTCTATATTTATCAAAAACAACATCCGAATAATATCTATATTCAGAATTTGGATAAATTATTGTTTCTCTAATTTCCCCCAATTTGAAAGAATTTGACTCCAAATAGAATCCTAAAGACTGTGTCCAAACATTCTTGGATTTAAAGAGATTAAATTTTAATTCATCAATTGGATTATTGACCTTCTTCAAAACTTCTTTCCATGAAAATTTCTTAGCATCATTGACAGATAATCTATCAACATTTATATAATATTCTGAATAAATGGCCTGTTTAAATATATCCCACTTACCTTTTCTAACCAAGTCATCAACAAGTGCATAGTAGTCTAAGTACATTTCCTTACCACCCTTAGCAATCTTGTTTATCTGCTTTATGATTTTATTTATTTCTCTGGTTAAGGTAAACATAGAGTATATATTAAATTATCCATACCAAGTATAACTGAATTCATTACCTCCACCACTACTTGATAAATTTATATCAAATCCGCTACTCATTGTGCCAACCTTAGACGCTCCCTTTCTAGTTTCAGACTCATAGGCATAAACAAACAAGTCCTCAGTGTCATCAAACCAAATAAATGAATATGTTCCATTACCAGATTGGGTGGTAGATAAAACAGTCTCCCCCGTATCATATCTATTTAAGTGTATATCAATTACACCACCACTACTACCAGAAATATATCCACTAACTGTACCATAAATAGAATGGTATGTGATATATGTAATAAGACTATCGTGAACACCCGGCGTTGAGTTTGTTGCTGGTAACCAAGTCCTAGATCTTCTAGGAACTGAAAGATCAATCCTATTTTGATCATATTCACCAGTCCATCTCTTAAATAAGAATCTAGATTGAGCAAATTTAGTATTAGTACCAAGTTCAGTATCATGTCCACCAACATCAGAATAGATATCCTCCCAAATCAAACCCCCCTCAGATACTAACCTCTCAATTGATATACCAACTCCCTGAGATAGAACAGAACCACTTAAAAATTTAAATTCACAACCTAAAGCAGAAATGAACCAATAGTCTTCAGGTATTGAGACCACACTCATAGTGGCTATAACTTGTTGGGCAAGTCCCGTACTAACGAAGTTTAAATTCTGAACTGTTTTACTATTCAAATATGAGTCACCAGGAATTGAATCTGAGGTATAATTAATAATCCAAATGCACCCAACGTTAAATCCCCTAACAACAGTTGAGGTATTATAGATATCAATACTCAAGGTATTTCTACCTCTTGAAAAAGTAAGACCAGTTGGAGAATCGTTTCTTATCATCATCGTTTTGTCTCCTGCAATAAGGCCTGATCCAGTAAGAGTGTATGCTAGAAAAGACCCAGTACCAATCACCTATTCCGACATTGTTATTTATATCCTCAATGACTAAATCATGTGGAAATGGATATACCCAATTTGTAATTCCATCCCAAGTAACTCTATTGATTACATAACCATCTTTTATAACAAGCCAATATCTTTCCATAATTTTTATTATTTTTTTAATAATATTCTATTACAACACAAAATCCAGCCCCACCATTTCCACCAGCTCCGCTTAATCCTCCGGTATTTGTTCCACCACCTCCACCACCACCAGCTGCTCTACCACCATTTCCACCAGAACCAGCACTTACACCAGTTGCACCAGCACCACCACCACCACCAGTCCCTAATCCAATCGTAAAATCTGAATTTTCAAAAACTATTCTCAATCCTATATCATCAACCCCACTTCCTCCTGCTCCACCAGAGGTTCCTGCTGAGCCACCTGGAGTTAATGTAACACCATTATACATCCCACCACCTGCTCCACCACTTCCCACTGTTGTTCCACCCGCTACTCCATTTCCACCACCACCACCAGCACCAGCAAAACTTGCTGTCATACCAGTAGTTCCAAGACCTGCGTTACCTGAACCTCTATTACCAAGTCCTCCACTCCCACCTGATATTGCAATTGGGAAATAATTTGGAGTACTTGTAGTAAATAAACCACCAGCTCCTACAGCACCAGTAGTTCCACCTGAAATTCCGCCTCCACCTCCACTTCCACCTCTTGCTAATATTAAAGACCCAAATAATGTACTACCTCCACTATTTCCATTTAATCCATTTGCAGCAGCTGACCTAGCTGCTCCCCCAGTTCCACCACCTCCAATTGTCACACTCTGGGTAGCTGATAAAGAAGAAGCTGGTATTGATAACCAAACTATAGCACCACCACCTCCACCACCTCCACCAGGAGAAGTAGGGGCTTTAGCACCTGAACCACCACCTCCACCACCACCAACACATAAAACAAATATTTGACTCAATCCTGATGGCTTAACCCAAATATCACTTGAGGTATATGTTCTAATTACTGGCTGTTTCTTATATAAAGGTAATTGAAATCCCATTTTCTTAAAATTATTTTAATATTACCATCTCACCGATGATATTTCCCGATGGTTGGTTTTCTGAATATAGAGTAGCTGAACCAGTTGCTACTAATATATATGGGTAAATAATGGCGTCTATAACAGTTGATATATTTGTCATATATGGAGTGTAAATTATAAAATTATCTTGGGAAGTTATATCAGAATCTGTTATTGTATAGTTCCAATATGGAGTTGAGAAAGTCCAAGTAGATTGGGTTAATGTGATATTATCTTTTTTAATATAGGTGCCTGAATTTCCTTGGAATCCTTGAAGACCTTGAGCACCTGTTCCTCCACTAGATGGTCCTTGGAATCCCTGATTGCCTTGGAAGCCTTGAACACCTGTTCCTCCACTAGATGGTCCTTGGAAACCCTGATTGCCTTGGAATCCCTGAGATCCTTGACGACCTTGGAATCCCTGAGATCCTTGAGATCCTTGAGATCCAGTATTTCCGTTAAATGTATAAGATATTGAGTAAATACTGTTCAGGTCAAAGCTACCCGTCCCTGTTATATACTGAACACCAATTGTTGAAACATTTTGTTGAGTATCAGCAGAGTATGTGAAAGATAGTATTTTATAATATCCAAAAATCTCAGGATTTTCTAATTTGAAAATTGAAATATACCCATTACCCAAAGAAATACTATTAAAATCAATATTATTTAACCAATTCTCAACATCAATATAATCAATATTATACTGACCCACATATAATATAGTAACAGCGGTCACCCCAGGAGAATTACTAGTAAAATATGATTGTGAGAGACCACCTATCTTACCAGAATCAGACCAAAGCCATCTTAAAGAATTGCTACCATCCATACCAATCTTAGTATACGATATAGAATATTCAACTCCATTTTCCCAGTTTCCGCCTGAAGAGCTAATTGGGAATAATCTTAAATCAACATATCCAGGCGTACCAGAGTTAAATATTTTATCAACTACTTCATAGTATCCAAATATGGAGTTATCAAAAGACTTTACAATCTTTATGTAGTCACCCCTAGACACATTAAGTAACCAACTCTCAACATTAATAGCATCTTGATCTTGATATGAAATTGATATATTCCCTGATAAGCTATATGAGATATCGTCGCTAAGAAAATTGCCTGAAGCTGGGTCATTTGGTGATGTGGGGGAAGAAATATACATCCACCTTCTTGTATTGGCCCCATCCAATCCATCTAATCCATTTGTTCCACTTGATCCACCAACTCCCTGAACACCTTGGAAGCCTTGGGATCCCTGTCTCCCTTGGAAACCTTGAGTACCTGTATTTCCGATAAGACCTTGGAATCCTTGATTGCCTTGGAAGCCTTGAGCTCCTTGGAAACCTTGAGCACCTGTATTTCCTATGAGACCCTGACGTCCTTGGAAACCCTGATTGCCTTGGAAGCCTTGATTGCCTTGGAAGCCTTGATTGCCTTGGAAACCTTGAGCACCTGTATTTCCTATGAGACCCTGACGTCCTTGGAATCCTTGAATCCCAAAAGAAGAAGTAAAAGATATAACTCCAGAAGGAGATATAGTAATATAACTCTGTGTCGATGGATTCTGAAGGGTAATTAGATTAGATCCGATCGTAGAGATTGCCAATCCGCTGTCCTTTAAAAACTTTCCAGATACTCCGTCAAATAAAGCTATTCCACCATCAACAGATCCGTGTGGAAATGTATCCTCTGTTAAAATTGTCCTAGGATCGCCTGTCCTAGTACCAGTTATCACTGGACATACCAGATGTAAATTATTTGAGCTTGGGCCAGATGGACATTGATAAGCGACCCCAGATGTCTTTATTTCACTAAGTATTAACGACACTACAGATTGTGTACCTGTTCCAGAAGTTGGTATTTTTATACAAGTACTGGTCTTACCATTTATAGAAACTATGTGGTCTATAAAACCGACTATCTTGCCATGGCCACCAATGTTACCCATTTCTATACCAACAGCAGAATTATGATCAAGATATAAATCTCTTATATCAACGTGTATATGCCCAGATTGAGTAGCATATGTCTTATCCGATTTCAATCCATAGTTTAAAGTTGATATCACCTTTGAAGCTTCAACAAATAAGACAAAATCATCTTGATCATTAAGTATACAATCATCTCCCTCTACTATATTAGCATATAAATATCCATATCCAGAATATTCAACGCATGCAACAAGGGGAGCAGATTGTATACCATTAGCTATTTTATTTATAGTAACATAATTACCATTTCTCATCTGAACACCCACACCAAATATCATAAATGTTGCAAGAGGCGCCCATAGATTCACAATAAAACCAGACGGTGGTTGCCATCCCTCAATATATGTTCCATCATCTATTATATGAACGGTACAATCTTGAGACAAACTTGAGACAATCGACAAAGCTTGTGATATTGTCTGAACTGGTCTATCAATATTTCTACCATCATTGAGATCGTCACCAGTTTGAGAGACATATATTATATTATCAACTTGGTCTAAGAATGGAATTGGCCCCTGTGGACCAGTTATGCCTTGGAAGCCTTGATTTCCCTGAAGACCTTGGAAACCTTGATTTCCTTGGAAACCTTGATTGCCTTGGAAGCCTTGGAAGCCTTGAGCACCTGTATTTCCGATAAGACCTTGGAAGCCTTGATTACCTTGGAAACCTTGGAAGCCTTGAGCACCTGTATTTCCGATAAGACCTTGGAAGCCTTGAGCACCTGCATTTCCGATAAGACCTTGGAAGCCTTGAGCACCTGTATTTCCGATAAGACCTTGGAATCCTTGATTGCCTTGGAAACCTTGAGCACCTGTATTTCCAATTCCATTAGAATGGCCATTTGGAAATTTACAAATTGTTGTCAGGTGATTATTAGAAAATGTACCTACTCCTGATATGTAGTTTATATTATAATGTATATAATTAGGATGTATTTCAACCCCAGATACATAATATTTATACCAAACTGATGAATCATCCTCATTCTGAACATATATTATAGATCCAGTTCCCACTACATTTTCCAAAAATATTTTAACATCACTCCCGAGATCGGTAATATGTGAAATATGAATCTGATCAGCCAAACTAGGAGTTAAGCTAGATAATTGAAATTTACCAGACCCTGGGTCTGTGTCAGTAGTAACATTTTTATATCTCCAATTATTACACGAATATCCTGAGGTAATTCCAGCAACTCCTTGAGTACCTTGATTTCCTTGAAATCCTTGAGCACCTGTATTTCCTAAAAGACCTTGATTTCCTTGATTGCCTTGATTGCCTTGGAATCCTTGAAATCCTTGAGCACCTGTATTTCCTAAAAGACCTTGAAGACCTTGATTACCTTGGAAGCCTTGAGCTCCTTGGAAGCCTTGAGCACCTGTATTTCCTAAAAGACCTTGGAGACCTTGATTTCCCTGATTGCCTTGGAATCCTTGATTGCCTTGGAAACCTTGAGCACCTGTATTTCCTAAAAGACCTTGAAGACCTTGACTTCCCTGATTGCCTTGGAAACCTTGATTGCCTTGGAATCCTTGAGTCCCTTGGAATCCTTGAGTCCCTTGGAATCCTTGAGTACCTGTATTTCCTACAAGACCTTGATTGCCTTGACGTCCCTGGAAGCCTTGAGCACCTTGGAATCCTTGAGCACCTGTATTTCCGATAAGACCTTGATTGCCTTGACGTCCCTGGAAGCCTTGAGCACCTGTATTTCCGATAAGACCTTGATTGCCTTGACGTCCCTGGAAACCTTGATCACCTGTATTTCCGATAAGACCTTGGAGACCTTGGAGACCTTGATTTCCCTGATTGCCTTGGAATCCTTGAGCACCTTGGAAACCTTGATCACCTGTATTTCCGATAAGACCTTGGAATCCTTGAAGACCTTGATTACCTTGGAAACCTTGAGCACCTTGGAAACCTTGATTGCCTTGGAAGCCTTGATCACCTGTATTTCCGATAAGACCTTGAAGACCTTGAAGACCTTGATTTCCCTGATTGCCTTGGGAACCTTGATTTCCTTGGAAACCTTGATTGCCTTGGAAGCCTTGATCACCTGTATTTCCGATAAGACCTTGATTTCCCTGATTGCCTTGGAAGCCTTGATTTCCTTGGAAACCTTGAGCACCTGTATTTCCGATAAGACCTTGGAAACCTGTTCCAATGCCACCACCACTAGATGGTCCCTGAAATCCCTGAAATCCAGTTACACCAGATCCTGTTATATCAAGATTCTCAATAACATTTCTTATTCCCTGATCATAGATATTGGGTACCCTCTCCCTAATATACCTAACTTGATCCCAAAATCTCTCCAAGGCTCTTTTAGCCTCCAAATTAGAAGAAAAATCTAAAGATATTGTTAAATCGGTGGCCTTTTCCTTAATTTTTAACAAATTTCCAGAAACGAAGGCCCTACTTACATTAAAGGCAGATATATTATATTGAGAGTTACCATCATTACTTCTAATGTTAATAGAATTATCATCGGAACCAATAATAAGAAATTTATCAACGCTATATTTCATATTATACTACATTCAAGTAAAATTTTATTTCACTATCAATACTATTTGAGGCTAAATCGGTTATATTAAACTCAATGTAATAATTACCAACTGATGTAATAAACAATATGGGAATATCAGAAGAGTTAAATAGTGTGATATTTGAAGTATCAATTGTGATTGATTGTGTCAGTCCACCATGTGTAATATCAATTACATTCTTAACAAGAAGATCAATTATATTACTTTTTGATAAAACACTGTAATTGCCAACAATATATCCATAATCAATTAATGATATATCAGCAGAAAATGTCGTGCCGTGAATTCCACCAGTATCATAATTTCCAGAATATGTACTACCAACAGCAACTATTTGACTAGCTGTCGGGCTCCCACCCAAATTATCCCAGAAATAAACAATTGGTGGAATTATATCCTCTCTTGGATCAAGATCTTGAATAATAATATCGGGGAAATCAAAAAGTAAATTCAACACAGAAGCAGATTGTTGAGCATCGTACTCCGTAACAAAATGTAGATAAATTGAACCAACAGTAGCATCGTCTATAATAATAGAATTACCAACCCTGTTAATAGAATTTAATTGATCCAAATTTAGATAAGCAAGTGGGTTTCTTAGACTTGAAGAATCCCAAATTACAATTGATTCTGTTGGAACATTTGTTTCAATGTTAAATAGAGTAAGGTTAGTAAATGATGTACCTATTTGGTTTATTAAATCAGAGAAGAATGAGTACTCATCATCAATTATAGCAACCATAACATCAAGAACAACTGAATATTTCGTACTTGGATTAGTTAAATAAAGCTGTTTTATTCTATTAGTTGGACTACCAGTTAAAACCATCATCTCTGCCATTGGGTATGTCTGAGATGGATTGTCATAATAGTTCCATAGAACATAATTATCCTCTTTATTAACAGACTTTTGATTGTAAGTAGCCTTAATTGCCAAAAATGTTGCATTGTCCCCCAATCCAAGATAATTTAGAAGATAATTCACTTGACCTGGCTTTAGAACGACCCTACCCTTTAAGACCTGCTTATAGGGAATTCTAACATCACCCATCATCAGTCGTTCCATGGTATTTATGCCTTGAATGGCTATAAAATCGCTATTATGTAATTTTATATACTGACTTGATCCGTAAAGTGATTCTCCTGGGCAACCTACACACATGGTAATTTTGTTATTTATTGGTATATATAATTTTTAACATCCCACAATTTTTAATTCGGGGAAAAATTAGAAAATTATATATAACCTAAAATTATTTACTGAATGTCAAGAAAATCCCAAACTAGAAAAAAGTCCATACAAGACGAACTACTTGAAATTGAAGAAATGAATAGATTTCAAAGGGAAAATATCAAACAGTTCCAATTCAGAATTAACTGCAAATACAAGAATAAGAAGCAGAAAGACATGTATAACACGATCATGTCAAACAGAGTCACATTTGTAAGAGGGGCTGCTGGTACTGGGAAAACACTAATATCATTAGTAGCTGGACTAGATTGTGTGAAAGATCCAAATATCAACATAAACCAAATTGTTCTAACTAAACCAATAGTCGAGATAACATCCCAAAGAGGACTGGGAGCACTTCCAGGAGACATATCTGAGAAAACACTCTCATATTATACACACTTTTATGATAACCTAATTAAAATAATTGGAAGTGAAGCAACAAAATATCTAAAAAACAATGGTGTTATAAAAGAGACAATCCTCAACTATCTAAGAGGATCGACCTTTGGGCAATATGGACCAGATGGAAAAGCATATGGGTCTTTCTGCATATTTGATGAGTCACAGAACTGCACAATAACAGAAATGAAGACATTCATTTCTAGAATGGGTGAGGAGTCAAAACTGGTTATTCTGGGAGACTCAGATCAAATTGACTTAAAATTAAATAAGGGAGAAAAATGTGGATTGGATGATGCTATGGAAAGATTATCAGGAATTGAGGGAATTGGATTCGTTGAATTCACAGAAGATGATATAGTAAGAGATCCATTCCTCGTTGAGATAATGAAAAGATATAAAAAGTGAAATATACCAGTCCCATGAATAAATATATACAAATGATGGGAAATGTGCTGAAAGATAAAGATGAGTTAATATATGACCTTATATTCTCAAATAGAAATGAATTTGTTATAGACATTGGTGAATATATACAAGATCTATATAAATTTGATGAATTTATATCAGAGATCAAAGAGATATTGAAAAGATCAAAGGTATCAATTGTTAAAAATTCGGTTGATGTTGATAGCAAAAGCGTTATCTGGAAATTAAAAGTCAAAAAATGATAAAAAGATTTATTGATTTCAATAGAGAATCATTTGAGGAACTCAAAGAATTTTTTTTAGAATTGATTGATGAGAACTGTGAATTTGAAGAATGGACTAGTGAACCACTCTTAATATACCCAAACGAAAATATAATAAAAAAGTTTAAACATGACTTCAATGATGTTTGTTTTGTCACATTAAAAATAAATATCACACCACCAAATAAAAAAATTTCAATTAAAGACGACTCAGAAAGGATGGTTCAAAAATTTCTAAATAAATTTGGACTGGGTATACTAATTTTATTGCCACACAACGTTGATATCTCGTATATTGATTATAGAAAATTCTTTAACTCAGAAGGAATTCAGTTCATTGAAAGAGCATCCGGATTCAGATTATCATTTGTGACTTGGAGTACCAGTACAGATTACACATCATCCAAGGTTTCGTGTGAAATTGGGATGGTATTTGTTAGATAATTTTTCCATTTTCATATCTAATATATATGGTATGAACAAAGGTAGGCCTAAAATAGATTATTGGTATGAGTTCATTATGACATTTTCAAATAAGAAATCTCTTTTTTCGTCAAAAAAGATAGAGAGATTTATAGTATTTTGGGTATTTCTATCTCTCACAGTAGTATATCTGATAAAAAATATGCATGAGTTGGAAGCATGGGACTTTGTTGAGATATCAGCCCTTTGGTTAATGTACGGTGGATATAACTCTCTAATGTCCTTAAGAGATAGGAAATTAAGAGAATCTCAAGACCCAATTCAATCTGAAGCAACTTCAGGCGATGAAGAGGGAGATATTTCTAGGTAGTTGAGTAGTCTATCAATCAAATCATCCATTTTTAAGAAAAATTCCCCTTCAGATTCCATATCTAAATTTGACTGATAATAGTCCTTACCCCTATTTATATAAAATGATTCAACTAGGTCATCAGGACAATTGATGCCCGAATATCTACATTGATAGACAATTGGCATAACACAGTCCCTAACATCCCAATTAATATCACCAATATCAGGTCTGTCTTCACCATAGTCACTGGCACCATCATCACCGTGCAAATAAAATGCTGCCCACTTTCCCTCTAAATGATTTTTTAGGAGATGTTTATATTTTTGGGAAATCTCTGCTCTACCAGTTAATTCAGAATTTTTAATATTACCTTCACCAAATATTTCAATGGCTTGATCCTTCGTTATTGTTAAGTTTGTACAAACTAACCTATCAAACATAGCCTTGACTTGTGTAGTCACTGAATACCAATGTATGGGAGAAACAACTATGAAAGCATCACATTCCAATAACCTATCATAGATATCTGCCTCATACATAAGATCGGGGAATTTTTTGGATCCCTTTTTAAAACAACTGCATTCAAAATGACAGTGCATGCCCCCAGACGTCGAGACACATCCTTTACAAGGCTGTATATTAACACCACCAACAGAAAGATCAACGACATCAAAATCAACAAATGGAAGATATTTCTCTATTACATAGTCTACCAATTTATGGGATTTTGATTTTTGATTCGCACAAGAATCAATTCTTCTTGGCGATCCATTGAAAATAAGAATTCTTGGGTTTCTATCCGAAATTTTACGAATCTTCATATATCTATATATCAGATTCTAAAATAAGATCTATTTTTTGTTCCCTGATCTCATATCTAAATACTTCTAGAATTGGACATAAAAGCAATTTAGCATCAATCTTATTGAAAAGGGTATCTAGGTACATAATATTTGGAATACCATCCTTAAAGTTGATGATGGAGTATGTCCAATACTTAACCCCCTTCATTTCAGTCAGATCTAAAGTAACAGTATAATCTGATCGCTCAAAAACAACACATTTATTTTTAGTCTTAAAAGCAAACCCCAATTTTGATAAAATTTCAATCATCCTCTCAATTTCCATCTAGTAATTTATTTTACAATTTTTATTACAACTTCCTCAACAAACTCCTTCATGTCCTTTGTGTCAATAGAATTAATATTGTCCTTTAGGCTATGACAATTATAAACTATACCAAAATCAAGATTTTTCCCAGAATACTTAACCCTACTCTCATTAAGAGTCTCAGGAAGTGGATTAATAACAACAGAATCTATACCACATTCTCTAAAGATGTCACTATCATTAAATGGGGTTGATATATTGGGCGGACTAAAAATTGAATTTATTTTATCACTTAACTCCCCACCAGTATTTCCAATAAAGAAGTTTTTACCTCCCCTACCAGTAAGTTCAAAATTTAAAACGGATTTAATATTTGGATACTCACCCGATAAAATCTTTTTTGAGGCTCTCCTAGATCCAACACCCATCATTGGTGGTTCTTCACCATCAAGAAGTATAATAGATGTCTCTGGGGAAATCGCTTTAAGTGAAATAGCATTTATAACTGAGGCGGAATTATCATTCGCATTATCTGAAAGGGGATTGACAATATCATGGTGAGCCGAAACAGCTATCGGTAAGATACCTGGTAGGAAAATATTATAGAACTTGTTATTAGGAAAATCAGAGTCTTCAAATTCATCTAATATATAATTGATACTATTGGAATTTAGCAGATCTAAAATCCAAACAACTCTTGGTGGGGGAGAATTCCCATTCTTATGGGCACCCCCAATATTTCTAACCCTACAAAATTCATATATCTTATCATAAAACATTAAACTCCGATTTTATTAAGATTATCTATCCTATTTTTATTTTTTGAATGAAATTTAGGCAAAAATTTAACATTTGATATTTTTGGAAACTCTTTCCAATCAGGAATATAAGTATTTCTACGAGAGTCTTTGCTACCAACTACCCTACCCAAGCAGACATATTTATCCCCACCACTATCATCCACCTCAACTGTCGATAGACCAAAAGTAATTCTCTTTTCTAAATTAGAAATAACATCAGATCCCTCTGTACCAAAATAGATAGACCACCCTAGAATAATTGCCAATGATACACCAAAAATAATCCACTGAACAATATTCAACTCATTAGTTTTTTCTTCTTTGATCACATCAACCTTTTCACTAGATGATTGAAATCTAACGTATCCATCTTCATGATAATAGTTATTGTAAATTTTTCCACCAAAAATAGGATCAGAAAATACAACCCTATATTCTACAATTTCACTTTGAAATTGATTTCTGTTAATAAATGTGAAGGTAGCAATTGATGCAGCTAGAATAGGTATCCAAAAATACCTTAGAATATTGATAAAATAGAGATAAATAATTTTTATCATGATTAATGAGTTATAATATAAAAGGATTTACTACCATCTAGAGTATTTTCTTGAATAAAAATATCCCCGATATTATAAAAATCGCCAGAAACCAATGAGATTGAAATTTTAGGAAGAAACTCTTTAAATTTTTGTCTATCTTCAAGGGACGAATTTTTGTCAGAAAAGATCCCCTGAGCCCTTTTCATGAAATCAAAGCTAACATCTGACTCCGTCACATCAGAAAAATCTTTCCCTAACCTAACAGCGAGATCATCAATATACTCCTTATATTTTCCCATTAAATGACGTTTTTAAGAATTGTTTGAAATGCCTTCTTTTCATCATCACTGACATCAAGAATTTCTTCATTAGATGAAATAGCCTTGATATCAAGATTTAGATTGTTAATAACAACCTCAACAGACGGAGGGTTCCAACGGTTCCCATTGTCAATAAAAATTTTAGCGGACGCATCAAGAGTGTAATCAACCTCATATTGAACTCCTTCAATATTTAAGGAGACCCACTGATCCATATAAATAGATCCATCATTCTCAATCAGATGCTCCTCAAGATCTTTTGACTTAAGAAAATCCCCATCCACAATTTCCACCTTTTGATTGATTTTCATGTTACAAATATAATTAATTTTTTCTAATTATATATACCAAGATAAAACTATTTTAATGAAAAAACCTTGTCAAATCCTTCAATTTTTGAGATTGTTTGATAAGAGGATATCATATTTTTGATGACACTCATTGGAATTGTTTTCCTTTCCTCTTCAGTTCTTTTTTTGTTTCTACTCTCATATTCAGATATATCTAAAATTGGAAATATCACACCAATCTTATAGTGACTCTTGAAATTAGATAAATTAGAAATTCTTCTCTTTCTAGTCATATTGGTCATATCAATGACTACATTTTTCCCACTATTTGAAAGGGATTGAAACTGATTTTGTAGAACCTTATCAACTTTCTTTTGATCAACATTTGCAAATGCTGAATTGTAGTCGTCCTCACCAAAAACATCAATGACTATTTTATCCCTTGATATGATCTCAAAATCAAATTCCTTTAAATCTCTATTTATAAAAGTTGTCTTTCCACTCAAAGGCGGACCAATTAAAACCATAACCCAAGGTTGGTTTTCCTTTAATATGTCTTTCATTTTATTATCCATCATTTTATATATTATTATGATACCTCCCAAACCATTATCTCATCAAGATCGGACGATTTTATCCGATGATATCCGTCAATTATAGAATAACTATTAACACCAACCCTTCTAACTATACCTCTTGGTAAAAGATAATTATCACCGTAGTAGATCTCTTTGTTTATTTTTCCGAAGTAATTGTCATTTAATGTAAGAGAATTTCTATTAATTTTGGCCAATTTAGCATCTTTGATGTCATAAATAATCTCACCATACTCCAGTTCTAAGATAAAATTGATTTTATCAACAGGAGATATAAAATTAAATGACTTTCTACAAGTATCTACAATTCTATTCTCATCAACCATAAATATGCTATCGACCTCCTGTCCATAATATCCATTGATAATATCAAATTCATATCGTTCTGGATCCCACATTTTTAAAATTGTTAAGATTCTATGAATACAATATTTATCAAGAATCTCCATATTAGATACTTGAAATACCTGACCAATTTTTTTATTTCTGTTAATTATAACAGGATTAGCTGGAGTAATCTCATTATAAATAGACTCAACAATCTTATTTAGGTCTATATTAATAATCCGAGGATTCACAATTTCCATACATCTGCATATATCATCACATCCAGTCTCACTACACGAATACTCTCTATCGTATTCATATTTCAATTCATACTTCAAGTCAATCATGCTATTTAAGTTTTAATTTATACCTCCTACCATCAGTCTCCCTATAGAAAAACAACTTTCTATTTATTGTCAAATAAAAAACCTCAAGCAGAGCTTTTCCATTTATTTTACCCCAATTAGCTGGTATAATCTCGTCCTGATAATATAGGAGACCCTTTCCAATCCTATCTATATATCTATTACCATCCTTAACGGGGACTGAAAAATAAAACCAACCATTGTTACTAAACTCACGACAAAGACTAGACCAATATCCCAGTGTCTTTGAAATTATATGACTTCTAATAAAATCCATTATTCAAATTTAATCGCAAATATATAATAAATGTTGATACTAACAAAATCAAAATTAATTGAAATTTTAGACAAGTATAAGATTGATATCTCCAGCTGGGGAAAAGGAGAGTCCAAAACAATAGATCATCTATTCACTGAAATAATAAAAGGAGAATCAAATATAGTGGAAAAAAATGGATCCCTACTAAGAAGGGTATCGGCCCTCTCAATTATTGTTAGACACAAAGATCTAATCCTAAGAGAAGATTATCAAGAGTTCAATGATGGTAGGAGAAGGAAGAGAAAAATGAAAGCATCTGTGGCAGAGAAACTAGACCCATCGGATAAAAACCTAACAGAGGCAGTAAAAAGAGCAATATCAGAGGAATTAGGAATAAAAATATCAGACAATCAAATATCCAAGAAAGAGGATGAAACAAAAAATAGGCTCTCAACTAGCTATCCAAATTTACAGTCAGAGGTTGTCCTATTTGGATTTGAAGTAAATCTAACCGACCCCCAGTTCAAAAAAGATGGATACATTGAGATACAAAAAGATAAAAAAACGTTTTTCAAATGGGAAAGTATCTAATTCTACTTCTGATAATTCTATCGGGATGTAAATTGAAGAAAGGCACAAATACTTTACTAAATAGTAAAAATAATATTGAATATGTATCAGATTCAATACAAATTGAGTATATATCAGATTCAATACAAATTGAATATTATGGCAATATGTTAGTAAGAAGTACACCACCAATATCAATAAATAGAGAAATTACAACAATAGAAAATCCAATAAAAAGTACCCCAATCCAAAGTGTGGTAAGTATGGGACAAATCGTATATAATATACCTGACACAATGAATGTTCTTCAGGATTATAAAATAGTAATTAGGATCTCAAAGGAATCAAATCTTATAGATATTCAAGAAAATTTAAATGGTAGGACGGTTAGATCCGAAATAAGGGTTGAAAATAGAATGGAAGTCAAGGTAGTTGACCCGTCTGGAGATAATTTCAAGATAATACCAATAAACAGGGAAAGACAATTAGTTGAAAATGGGGAATATACTCAGTGGTTTTTTAGTGTAACTCCACTTAAAAGTGGAGAAGATCTTAAACTTGACCTAGTTGTCTCTATAATTATTGGGGAAGATATAAAAGAAATTGTCTATACTGACTCAGTATTAGTCAAATCAAGCCCAACAATACAAGTAAAATCATGGTGGGATAGGAATTGGAGCTGGGTAATTGAAGTTATGTTAATACCATTTGGTATTTGGATTTGGAACTATATTAAGGACAAAATCAAGAAGAGATCTTAAAAATGAGGTCTATCTTTTCTGATCTTATTTTATTTTTATATTCTTCGGCAGAAATAGGGGGTGTGCTATAATTTCCTGTCCACAAGTCTCTCTCATAATAGTCTCTTTTGTTTAAGTTTAATAATTTTTTAAAAATTTTGGATTTGGTTTCAAGATAACCAAGTTCATAAAATTTCCAATGGTGATTAGAAGGATGTCCCCACCAATCAAATGATTTTCGGTAATACCATCTTTTTAAGAATCTAGGCTGTAGTGGATGAATAAGAATTCCGATAATCCTTGAAGAAATTGGTATTCTGAATCTACCATTGACTACCCATTTACCCATTCATACTTTTGTATAATACTTGTTCAACCCACTCACCAATTTTAAGACTATTTGATGCACAATATTTTTTAATTCTAGAATGCATTTCGCTTGAAATTGTAATAGTCTTAACTTTTTTTGACTTAGATTTCTTTAATTCAAGAGCCTTCTTTTTTAAGATCTTAATCTCTTCTTCAGAGAAATCCATTTTTTTGTTTTCCATTGTATAATTATTATATTATTTCATAAAATAGTTTAATTTTCAATGCAATTTATTTAATATATAGATAATGTTTAAGATCAGAAGATTTAATGAGAGTCTCATAGACCAATCTTTAGTTGAAGAAACATCAAAAAGAATAATAAAATTTCTTGATGAAAATGGAGTTAGAAGCTGGGATAGATTTATTGAATGGGATTTCGCAAGGAATGCAGTAACTAAGATAATTGATACATCAGTTAAAACAAATGAAGAGTTAATAGAGGTCAAATTCTATATAAAATTGCATTTAGCGAACATAAATCAACTTAAATCAATGTTGAAAAAATACGAAGATCTAGAGGAATATGAGAAGTGTGACTTAATTCAGAAAAAGCTAATAGGTAAAGAATCAGTTACTTATTTTTAAGTATATCCCCGATAGTATTGGACACATCAACACTTTCACCCAGTATATTAGAAATTAAAATTCTACGGCTAATTTCCTTTGAATATATTGGTTCACAAAATCCATCAATATTTTTGAAATAGTCATATTGATCCGGATCGTATTCATTTAAGCTATAATAATAATCCCAATAATCTTCATCTAAGCAAGGGCAATGTATGCCACTTTTACATGAGGCCCGAATTACCTCATCCTGATCAAATAAATCTTGATCAGTCAAATGCTTTATTTTAACTCGATATGACATTATTTGTCATATAATTTAATGAAATCTTTTCCGTATTTATTTACAGCGTAGTTTAAATATGGCTTTATACCATG
>JACCDG010930346.1_pt1 | contig 26405 bp, 28 predicted proteins | sample 7442471 | NCBI WGS metagenome assembly JACCDG01 (sample SAMN15323444, study PRJNA562643) | freshwater metagenome | isolation source: river surface water | place: USA:Blue River Watershed | collected 2017-08-17 | reverse complement strand
TCTCCAGAAATTATTCTTAAATCAATCTCTCTATTTATCTTTTGCAATTCTCGTTGCAAAGTTTGTATATATTGTTCTCTTGTCATGTTTATATTATATGTGAACGCTCGTTCACATGCAAGAGATAATACTGTGGATAACTTAATTAATTATTTTTTCTTTAATAGCAACGTTATTCCCTGCTACAAATCCTGTAGTCCAACATAGTTGCAGTGAAAATCCACCTGATGGTCGATTAATGTGTAATAAGTCCCCTGTGATGAATAAATTTTTGATTTTTTCTGATCGCATTGTGCGCATATCGATTTCATTTAGTGGGACACCACCGTCCGCAATTACGGCTCGGTCAAACCCCATCAGCCCGGTGATAGTCAAAGGTAGTGCCTTTAAAGTATCTACAATGTATTTACGTTCATCTTTAGTGATTGAATGTACCTTTTTATCAATATCGATTTTATCTTGGAGCAATATTAGTATACCTTTACTCATACCTTCGGGGACTATTTCTTTAATCATATTTTTAAATAATTTATTTTTATTCTCATCAAAAATTGTAATTATTTTTTTATCAAGTGCGCCTAAATCAGTATCGGGATACATATCGATTTTGGCAGTAACAATATTAGTATGCAGTAAATCCGAAACTAAATAAGCACTGTTTAATATAAGTGGCCCTGATAAACCAAAATGAGTGAACAAAACTTTACCAGTTCTGGAAAAAGCTTTTTTACCTTCAGCATAAAAAGTAATCTTCATAAATGACAATGATGTTCCAGATAATGCTTTACTCCATTTTTCTGCAGTAGCTAGTGGTACAATTGATGGTGTTGGTTTAGCTACATTGTGACCTAAATCTTTTAACCATTTAAAACCGTCTCCAGTGGACCCAGTCTCAGGATGAGACAAACTACCCGTAGCTAAAACATAGTCTTGCGCAATATATTCTTTATCACCACACATTATGCTTGTAATTACATTGTCTTTAGTATTTATTTTAGTTACTGGCGATGATGTATGAATTGTTACATTTTTATTAGTTACGTATTTTTCCATAACTTTATACACATCTTCAGCTTTTTCTGTATGTGGAAATGCGCGCTGGCGAGCTTGAACAACTAATGGTAATCCCCGTTTTTCAAAAAAATCAAAAGTATCTTGCGCATTAAATTGTGCAAATAAAGAATAAAGAAATTTTTCCGCTTTACCATAAATTGATAAAAATTTACGGATATCTTTTTCAGCATTGGTTACGTTAGACCGGCCTCCACCACCAATACGGATTTTCTCGCCCATGCGTTTGTTTTTCTCCAGCAGTAGTACCTTTTTACCTAGTTCGGACGCTCGTCCAGCGCTCATCATACCTGATGCTCCACCACCAATAACAATTACATCATATTTTTCCATATATCTAAAAACTATAGCAAAAAATCATTTAAAAGTCTTTAAACTATTTTATACGCCCAGTGGAGCAAGGCTTGGCGTTGGCGTGGGCGACACTGCGTGTCGCCCACGCGACAGTTCGCTTGTATTTGGCCAATATGTCGGCGCATCGCCTTCCACCTTTTTATTTGCCTTGCGTCTTCATCTGGTATACGGCGCCCCATATAGTACCGACAATACCATTGAAACCAGCCCCTAGGGTCTTCTTTATATATCCAACCCTTGGCCCGCCAAACCGACAATGGTTGCGATGCATTTACTTTAAAGTAATTTAAATTTTTCTCGCGTTTGTCCCCCTTTGCAAACTTGGCTTTTGTAAACCAATCTTTTGGGAATTCTTTACTGCAGTCACGCATATAAACACCACCAAACACACCCATGGATAGCATTTGTTTAGGTGTAATATTTGGTTTAAATTCTTTATCAAAATTTTTACCTACAGGCTCGGTTAAAAAATATACATAACCTTTTTGCATTTTGTCGTTTACTGTAACCTTTTTTGATTTCATATTATAAAACTATTTTAACATAATGTTTACTTTTATTTCGTCTCCTGCAAAAAGGCCTTCGTTTTTTAAAACCTTTTTATTTATGCATAGTAGATAATCAACTTGTTTGCTAATTTTTTTATTAGGCGTGTGTGGAAAAAGCGATGTCGCCCACTCGCTTTTCCCGCACTTGGCAACTATTGGTACAAACCCCCGTGTATAAACACTGCGAATTTGTGCCGACAACTTTTTATCAAGTGTTATAAAATGCCAACCGCCATTTCCTGGCCAACGCCAAATTTTTGCTTTTACAATAAAATATTTCTTCATTCTTATATTAAATAAATAATATTATAATTCATGTTTTAATAATAATGTTTATTCAGTTTTTATATATTATACAAACTATTAAACCTTTTAATTTAATACTGCCTTTGTAAAAGGAACAGAAAAAGCCTTGCACCAAACCCATACTTCTGCCGGGTCTACACCTGCTGGTAATTCATAATTTTGAGCACCAATATTACCTTTTAATTTTCCTAATTCACTACCTTTTATATATTTACCATTTTCCCCCAGCCCAACATATAAATCTGGACCATTGTTTACAGTGAAATCTTCTTCGAAACGTATATAATTTTTATCTCCAATTTTTATAACACTAGCTGTACCTGACCCTGTATGTACTTTATCAAAGCCTGTAAACTGACCTTGTTTTAATTTAACAATTTGTTGATCAACATTATTAGCTTGATCTTCTAGTAAAGAATTATCTACTGTTGGTAAAGATTCATTAACTTCATTATTAATAAAAAAAGGAGAAACAAACCAATACCCTATACTCAACACCCCGATAACTAAAACAAATATAAAAATTTTTTTCATAAAGATATTATATCATTTCCCTCTATAAATTTTAATGATATTGAATTTACGCAATGGCGAATGTTTTTATCGGTTAGCATTTCGCCCTCAAATACATGACCTAAATGCCCACCACAATTGGCACACGTGATTTCAGTCCTTATACCATCGGTATCAAGCGTGCGTTTTACCGCGCCTTCAATCTCTTGGTCAAAGCTTGGCCAGCCACAAGTACTTTCAAATTTATCTTTTGAATTATACATTGGCGCATTACATTGCCGGCACACATACACACCGTGGGCAGTATTGTTAACATATTCACCTGTAAAAGGCATTTCGGTACCCTTGCCCAATATTACCCTCTTTTCTTCGTCTGTTAGATCGTTTAATTGCATAAATTTATTTTACAATATACCAAACCAGCATTGCCAAACCACCCCACCAACCAATATCTGAAATTATCAAACTTACCATAATTTTATTTTGCAATGTTTGTGGCAACAATTCGCTCGCCCTACCCTCGGCCTCTGTTTTTAATAAAAACGGGCTTACATAAAATGATAAAAATATTCCGTTTAAAATCAAAACTATTGCAATAATTGCATGGTACATTGGTACGGAAGCTATTGGCACATTGCGGTAAAAAATAAATCCACCAATAATTGCAAGTATCATACCCACCCAAATCATGGGCTTGGTTACTTTGTGAGTGCGAATTGTCGCCTCGGTCCAATAGCTAGACTTGCGCCCCAAAAATCCATGAATATCAATAACACTCACAGCACCCAGGCCTATAACAAAGCCAGCGATCATAACAAATAAACCAATAAAATTTAATGTAATCATTATCTGTTTAAATAAGTAATTGTTAATTGCAAAACTGTCGCAAAGCTTACCCATAATAAGTATGGTATTTGCATATACACCACCCATTTCGCATGCGGGTATATTGCAATCATTAACCAAATTATTGTAGCCAATACCAATACAATATCAACTGCAGCCAATAAATTATTTTTCAAACCAAATTGAAAATAAGTAAAAGAAAAATTAAAAATCAAATTCAATATAAATGGCAGTGCCACAATAAAAGGAATTTGTTTTTGATAAAGCATTATAAAAACCTTACCAAATGATATTGCAATCAATGTGTATAAGAAACTCCACACTGGCCCAAATAAAAAGCTTGGCGGCGCCCAACTTGGCCTAATCAATGTGCTGTACCAATTGTATGATTCCATATATTTATTATACCACAGGCCTATATACCCATAAAAACAATCAAACCAGAGGTTAAAAATACAAACACGTGGTACCACGGGTGTGATTTATTATAATCACCAAACTTAAAACCGTAAATAAAAAACAGTATTGTTAGCGACAATAATATAGCCAAAGGCATTTGCCATTCGCCACCAACCTTATTAAATATAAAATAGTACATATATGCGTGCGCCCCAATACCTACCACCCAGTCGGCAGTTCGCGCAAAAACAAAAAGTTTTGATTTGCGATTGTATAAACTTAAATAGTGATACATTGGCGATGCCACGCACAGCCCCACACAGAATGCAAAATACAACCACTCGCCTTTCCAAGCAGAAATCAATGTCGGCACAAGTAAAAAAATATTTGAAGTTAAAATTTTCGGCATGTTATATAAAAATGATTATATAATAATAAATCAAGCAAAGCACCACCCACGCAATTGAAAATTTCGGACAAATTAGGCCTTTATAATTGAGCCACTCCCCACTATAATCCCAAAGCATAATATTTTTGTATTTCAAGTATGTGTAGCCAGTTATAAATTCGATGCTTGTTGTAAAAACTAAAATCAATATTATTAAAATATAAATTGGTAAATTATATTGCGACAAAATGTACAAAAATGCAGTGCTTAAACCATACATTTGCAAGTTTATAAAAAGTGGCCAAACTATTTTTTTGGCATTAATCGATCGGTATAGGAATTCTAAAACAAACCCAAAACCTAAACCAATTAAATAGTGTATTAGTATTTGCATGGGTTTATTTTAACACACTCGCAATGACTATTTTTATCATGCTTTGATTTGACATTTAACTATTTTAGTGTTAATTTAAAGAAAATTTAGATACAATGGAATTAATAGATTTCAACCAAAAACCAACATCAATAGCGCCATACGAATTTGGCCAAGATGTAAATCGGGAAAATTTTGTAAATTTTCTAATCCTTAGTTATGCTGTTTCCAGAGGAAACTTTGTAATCCAAAAAGTATTCTTTGTAATGTATGAGAAAAAATTCAACTTCCCTTATAAACAAGTAATTCAGGATTTTTATGAAAGTGGCGGGTACGATGCGTTCACCGAAGAAGAACAACAAATCTTTCAAAAAGCATTTCGTGGCGTTTCTGCTCATATGGAAAAGTATATTGAGATGGAAATTGAGGACGAAATTCGAGATGAAATCGATGGCCTATGTGATAGACCAGAAAGTGAAAGAGAAATTATTTTCAACTCGGCACTAAATTTCTTTAATTTTGATTCTATTAATTCAGTTCTTGAATTCAACAAAATAGCAAAAGAATTTAATGGCAGAACTGAATCTTCGTTAAATTAAAAAACTTAATACATTTACAAGGCGAGTATAAACCTCGCCTTTTTTATTTAGCTTAAGAGTAGATTATTTTTTGAAATATAAAAAACAAATTACCCTTTATACTTCAAAAACCTCTTCCTCTTCCCCTCTTCCATTCGTTCAATCGCATAGCGCAATGTTGTGCGGGGTAGGTTTTTATAATTTTTGATCAAAAAGTCTTCGCAAGTTTTTGCATCCTTCTTCCACACTTCGCGCAAGGCCCAGCCCACGGCTTTGTGCATTAGGTCTTCTTTGTCGGCCAAAAGCTTTTTAGCAATGCGCAGTATTGGCCCATAAACGCCGTATTTAATACTTGCCATTGTGGCAATTATTGCCACGCGCCGGTACCACATACTTTTTGATACTGCTAATTCATCTAAAACATTCTTACTAGCAAGTCCTTTATACACCGCCATACCCAATATTCTACTAGCTGACAAATCTACCAAATCCCAATTGTTTACCCTTTTTAAATTCTTTAAATAAAAGTCCAGCACCTTTTGCTTTACCCTTTCATCACTTGCCCGTTCGTATTGTTTAACCAATATCAAAATACCCACAAGCCTAACCTCGTGTATTGGCGAATTCAAAGCCTGCCTAATATCGGCAAATCCAAGGTGCGCAAATTTACCAACCACCTTGCGCGCATCGGGGTTATTAACACCCATAAATTTATCACCCTCGCCATATTGCCCCACCCCAGTTTTAAAAAACCATTCATTAGACTTTTGCCGTTTGGCGCTGGCGTACTTTTTTAATTCGTTATAAATTTCGGACATTATTTTTTGTTTAACTCGCTCAAAATACCTGAAGTTAAATTTTACACATAATAAGCTTCATATAATTAACCGAGCTTTAATTAAAACTTTGCCCGATCACCATTTTCATCATATCCATAAGATCTAATAAAACCAGCGGCATTCCAGACCATATCAAAAACAGGTTTAAGAGCCTTAGTGATATCTTCCTCAAAGTCATTAATTATTACTTCAGGTAGATAAATTTCATTTTCTGTAATTTCGTTTGTATCTCTTGAGATATAGGAACTTTGTAGTTGGATGGAATAACCCTGAATTCCAATAATTGTAACAAAAATAAAATAAGGAGGCTCAATTTCTAATATCTTCAATAAATCAAGGTTCTCTTTTATTGATTTAATCAAAACATTTTCAATTGCTACCATTGGTAAATTTTTTCTATCACCATCTTCGTATGCAATTCTAGGAGCAATTATACGACAATCAAAACCTTCAATAGTTCCATTCCTAAATATCTGAGTATAACTGCTAGTTTTACCATTATTGCTTGAATATACATAAACACCATCAAGGTTAATTCTATGACTATAACCAAAAGCATAGAGAGGCTTAAATAAATTTATTTTACCCTCACTAAGATCAAGCAATTGCTTACTTGTTAGTTTATTTGTTTCTATGATTCCAGATAGCGGGACAATATGCGCAGTTAGAAAATTATCAGCACTCTCCAGGTTTACAGGGCCATCATTTGCCTTGATATCAAAAATTCTCTTTTTCCTAAATTCTCGAATAGTATCAATCATGCTCCCGTTAGCGCCAAAAGCACTTTTTAATTCAAATACATCCATCTCGTATTTACCATTACTATTTCTTTTGTAAAATCGGTTTGAATTTTTGAAAACAACCCTATGAGGACTATTAAGACTTGGTTTAATTCTGATTATTAAAATGAACTTTTTATCATCAACATCAATAACTTTTATGTCCGTATCAATTCTTGGAGATATCCCATCTCTAATTATGTTTTCCAGTCTTTGAATTTCAGTATCGGTATTTTCTATTTCAATTCCAAAATCAGCCTTGATTTCTTTTTTGTCTTCAAACACTCCAAAAATTAAATCACCACCATCGGTATTAGCAAGAGATGAAACGTCCGCAAGAAATTCTTTCTTATCATCGTCTCCATTTCCTGGCAAGGCAGATTTGTATTCAAGGGTTTTACCTTCAAAAACCTGGTTATCAACCAGTTGCTTAATGTCGTCTTTTGTTATTTCTGATAGTTTCTTTTGAATCATATTATTCGAATTATTCTTTTTCCTTTCTGTTAGGCCCCTCTTTTGATTTAGCCAGGGCAATCCTATTTATTAATAAACTATTTGGATTGAACAAACCTAAATCCATCACCACCATTAGAGTGAGAAATATTGCCTGAAAAATTACCAATCTTTATTTGTTTTATCTCAACAGATATTTTACGAATTTCTTTTAAATCTTTTTTAGCAGAAATTGCGCTCAAGATTGAAACAACACCAGCAATAATTCCAACAGAGCTAGAAACAATACTGACTATATCCATATTTATTTATTTTAATTTATAATTGTGTGGATAACCGCTTTTACTTTCGGTATATATTCGGTTATAATAGAATCATAATAAAAATTAAAATAATATGCAAACTCTCACAAAAAAACAAAAAGAGGTCTTAGACTTTATTAAGGCCTACATTGCTAAAAACAATATATCTCCAACCATTGAAGAGATTCGTAAGAAATTAAAACTAAAAGCTATTTCAACCGTCCATGAACATATCGATTCCCTAAAAGAAAAAGGCTATATTTCTAAAACCCAAAATATTTCACGGGGTATAACTCCCAAGAAAAAAATAGAGGATTATATTAAAATACCTCTTTTAGGTACAATTGCTGCTGGTCCAGCTAATGAAGCCGTAGAAGAATTTAGTGGTTATATAAATTTACTGAAAAATGAAATAAAATCTCCAGAAAAATGTTACGCTCTTAAGGCTGTTGGAGATAGTATGATAGATGACGGAGTTTTTGATGGAGATATTGTTATTATTAGACAGCAAAATACTGCTGATGACGGTAAAATGGTAGTTGCTATTATTGATGATAACCAGACTACTTTAAAAAGAATTTATCATGAGAAAAAAAGAATAAGACTTCAGCCAGCAAATCAAAATTTCTTACCATTTTATAGAACAGAGGTAGAAATTAGAGGTGTTGTAGAAAAAATTATTAGAAACCCAAATAATGAAATTAATGATGAAGAAAAAGGATATAAAAATTTAAAAAATATTTCCACAAATCAAAATAATAAAATAAATAAATTCTACAACAAAGATAAAAATGTAAAAATTTACCACGGTGACTCTTTAGATATATTAGATCAAGAAACTGATCTTAAATTTGATATGATTTATTTAGACCCACCTTTTGATACCGGTAGAGATTTTAAATACCAAGCAACATCAAAAGAAATAGAATTTACTGATAAATGGAATGGTGATTCTTATGAAAAATGGTTAGATAGCCTTATTTCAAAACTAAAAAAAACTTTACACAAAGATGGGAATTTATTTTTTCATATAAGTGCGGAATTATCTGCAACCCCACAAAAAATACTTCAAAAACATTTTAAAAAAGTTGAGCCAATATTTTGGAAAAAAGCACATGGTAAAAATACTGTCAAAAATAAATTAGGATCTGTTATTGATATAATTTTTAAAGCTAGTGAAGAAAAATCTTATTTTAAATTAGTATATGAACCATTAAACGAATTTTATTTTGAAAACTCCTACAGAAACAAAGATGACGTTGGTTTATATGCACTAGGGTCTCTTGTCCATGACAAAACAAGAAGTGGTCATAAATACAGTATTGAACATAATGGAATATCTTATGAAAATCTTTATGGTTGGAAAAAAAATAAAGAAGAAATTTTAAAATTAATAAAAGAAAATAAAATTCATTTTGGTAAAGCAACTAATGGTAAACCACCTAGATTATATAAAAAACTTTACAAACATGAATGCAAAGGAAAACCATTATCTAATTTATGGACAGATATTGCCTACATAACAAGGAATGAACAAGATAAAAGATTATACCCAACACAAAAACCTGTTGAATTATTAAAAAGGTTAATTGAAATTGGTTGTAAATCAGGTGGAATGATTTTAGATCCAGTAGCTGGTAGTGGGACAACAGGTGCAGCTGCTCTTGAATTAAATAGAGGGGTTGTTTTAATAGATAAAAACAAAGAAGCTGTGAAAATAATTAAAGAGAGATTAAAAATCTAGTGACTTACTATTTTTACAATATTCTCTAAATTTCTTAACGGCTCTTTGAATATTATGTTTAGTATTGTTTTCTCTTTTTTCATTCTCAAAAAATTTAGTTAATTCGATATCTGTCATTTTAGATTTTCTTTTTATTAGGTCATTGACCGCTTTTGAAAGAGCTCTATCTAATTTTTTTATATCCCAAGAATCTTTTATAGCTTCATCTAAGATAGACCAATATCTTTTTGAGATCATTGTTTTTTTGAGATCTTTTGGTTTTTTTATTTCAATAGGTATAGAATTTGATTTAGAAGAATTTGGTCCTCTTTCCATAAAAACGATATTTTCATTATTATCTGACCCTCCTTTGGATAATGACCAGATGTGATCCTTTGAGGGATCTTTTATAAGATTATCTTCATTTAATCTAACCTGATTTCTTCCTTGTGGCGAATAAATAATCCATCTATTACCAACTGCTTCAGAATATTCTTTTGAACATTTTAAACATTGATTATGTAGGCCTGTTTCCATACTTTTTGAAATACCAAATTCTTTTGGTTTAAGATTTTTTTTACAAACTGAACATTTTTTAAAAGAACCATAGGTTTTAATATAATGTAAATAAATATCTTCATTTGAAAAATCCTTAAAAACACTCCTTGAAGCTTCTATTCTAGCTCTCCTGTATTTTTTATCACACTCTATACAAGCACTTTGTAATGGTATTTTCACACAACTAATAATTTTACCTTTACTTGAAAAAATACATTTATTTATCAATAATGCAAAATTTCTAATAGGTAATGGATTTTTACCTTCATGCCCCAATCCAAACTTGTTTTTTAATAAAGTCCTAGAGCATCTTTTTTGGGGACCAAATTTATTCTCTATAAATTTGTATATTTCTTCTTTTTGCCTACTTCTATTTATTCCAAGATTATTTGTTTCTCTTTGTTTTTTCATGAGCAAACTATACCACAAAATTAGTTGGTTCGTTAGTCAGGGTGGGTTGCGGGGGTGCAGGCAAATGAGGTGCAAAATGGGGGGGGTGCAAGTGGGGTGTGAAGGGGGCGAAACTAGGGGGCGGGCGTTTACGCCCGCCCTCACTTTTTTTACTTTTTCTTTTTATTTCAAATTATTCATTAAATATTCGCCGTGGTTTTGCGAGACGGGTTGAATTGATAGTCGCGAGCCGGTTTGGGCAACCATAATGCCGGCAAGGTTTGGGTCAAACTTTATTTCGGCTAGTGTAAGTGGCTTTTTAAGCTTTTTAACAAATTTAATATCAACGCAATACCAAATCGGCTTTTCAAGCGTTGCTTTTGGATCGTAATGTTCGTCGTTTTTATTAAACTGAGTTTCATCGGCATGGGCACCACTGCACACGCTGGCAATGCCGTATATACCAGTTGGATTTATTTTTGTACCATTTGAATGATAGAAAAACACAATATCGCCCACCGACATGTCGCGCATCATAAAATTGCGGGCTTGGTAATTGCGCACACCAGCCCAAGCGGTTTGTTTGTCATTTTGCAAATCATCAATACCGTAACAATCGCCTTCGCTTTTCATTAACCAGTATTTTTTAGGATTTTTCATTATTAGTTTTTTAAATATTTACAAAAATTTGTTTCGTTGAAGCTATAGCCTTGTTCAATTTGTTTACGGTCGATATTAAAATATTCAGGGTAAATATATGCGCCAAAATCTCCATAATATGCAATATTTGATCCATCACTTACCCGTATATATGAAATACGCGGTGGCAAAGATGGTGAATCTTGAACCCTAACAATTTTAACCTTATCACCACACATGTATGTGGTTGTGGTATTTGTTTTTGGAGGTGTTGGAACCTCAGGATTTTTAACTTCAGTTTTAAGTTTATCTTTTGTTAAAATAAAATATACATAATCCCATCTAATTTTCATTTCACCATTTTGGTCTATTGTAAAATCTCTGAATGGATTCTCCTCAGAACAATTTGTTTTATAAGCTTTAATAACAAGATCATGCAAACCATCAATATATTTTTCAGGATTATCTGCATTTAAAATAGTACAATGTTCATCTTTGTTAAAATTAAAATAATTTTCATCACCAGTTATACTCGCAAAATCAAAATATAATACATTATTTTTTATTTCTAAAACTTTACCCATCCATGCTTCTTCATCAACAGTTCCTAAATCTCTCATGACCCAGTCAAAATCTTTGACAAGCCATTTCCCATCAAGGTGTATTTTAGAAATATTAATACTTTCCTTAACATTTGAAAAAGCTTCTAAGAATGTCTTATAATCCTCATCATAAAAACTAACTAATTTTTCTTGATCTTGTAAATATGTTGAATTTTTAACCTGTTCAGTAATCTTTGATTCCAACAAGGAACCGTTATAAAAGTAATGCTTAACCTTATTTAAATTTTCTGACATGAAGGAATAATCTCCTGTATTTATTACACATACTAGTTGATCATTGTAAATATAATAATCAACATTAGATTCCAAATGATTACCCTCATAATCACCAAAGGTTTCCAAGGAAATTTTATATATCTTTTCGTTTTTTATGTAACCAACCAACTGAAAATCAATATCTCCTAATGGTTGATGTATTTGTAGTATATCAGGACGATTTTTATTGAAATGGCCTCGAAATAAGATCTTTACAGAATACTCATCAATTTGATCTGAAGTTTTTACAATTTCATCAATTTCTTGGATTTTTAATATTTTATCCTGATTTCCCATCACAGCTAAATCTTCAACAACCTCCACCTTCTTCAAAAAATTTAAATTTAATGAATCGTTTAAATACAAATAATACCCCACACCCCCAAGCGTTATTATAATTATTGAAATTATTGTTAATTTTTTCATATTATTTTTTGCAAGCTATTTTTAGTTCATCAACTCGATCTTTATCAAAATCAAGGAGTGTTCCATTTTCGCCCTCGTTCGTAATGGTTATGTCTGCAAGGGTTTCTTTGTCTATGTCTAATTCAAGCCATGCGACAGTTCCACCGTTTGAAATAATGTCACCTTTTTCATCAACTGTAGGACCAATACGTAAATTGATACGCATAATACCATTTTCTATACTATCAATTAATGTAAAAATCTTGTTTGGATTTTCTTCATAGACATTTTTACCTGAAGTGTCTTTTCTAACCCTGAAGTTGTAGATATACTTCCCTTCTTGCTCTTTAGAAAGTTTATATAAAGAATTCTTATTGGCAAGATTACTAGAATCTATTATATCCTCAGTCAAATAAGTACAGTCAGCTTGTTGGTGCACCATGTAGTAGCCAGCCCAACCCTTAGGGGCATCTCCTTGACCTTTTATATACCAGTTATGTGGATCATCATTTGTATGTATGAGATCTAAAATCATATCTGGGTACTTGTCATCATAGACAAATTTTATTTTTGTTCCATCTAAAAAGAATTTTCCTCTTGCCTTAACTGAAACTAAATTAGAAACATCATATTTTGTAGTTTTCTCACTTTCAAAAAAAGTTCCATCACTTTTTAGAATTATATATGCCGGTGCTGCGTGCGGTGTAAAATATTTACCTAAAATTTGAGGGTCAATTTTTACTATGCTCTCATCGGTCTTTTGCTCTTCTTTTACATCTTTAATTTCCTCAACTATTGGTGCAGAATTGCTCCTCTGCAAAAACCCTAAATTTACCAAGTCTTTTGTGTATACAAAATACCCAGCACCAGCGAGGATTACGATTATTAGGATTGTGATTAGTAATTTTTTCATAGACTATTCAAATTTTTTATAATTTTCATTAAAATATTTTTCTTCTTCGAATTCCAGCCCTTTCACTGCGAATTGTTCAATTAATTTTCCATCCTGCCATTTTGTTGCACCAATCCCTCCTTTGTATATTTCGACTTTTTGACCTGACAAACCACTTCCGTCACTAAATTCCATGGTCCCATCAAATCGCATAGTGCCCTTGTAGATATTTTGACCATTTTCAATTTTAAAAAGATTATACTCCACATTATCAGTATAAGGAATGGAAACTCTTCTATAAAAATAGCTTGGATTCGATTTCAAAATTATATCTTGCTTTGTATAAGTATAATCTATGCCTCGTGAATCTGTCCCATAAATATTTCTATCCTTGATTTCTAAATTAACCTCCGGAGATTTATCATCGTAGACAAATTTAATTTTTAAACCATCTATAAAAAACTTACCTGAAGCTTGGGTAGGACGATTAGAAATAAAAGTTCCATCATTATTTAGTATAATATAATCTTCATCGCTATAAAGTGCAATGTATTTACCTAAAATTTGTGGTTCAACACCAGCAAATTTTTCATCATGGCAAGATCCTCCATAAATTTCATTTGGTACATTATTATCTTTTAATATTTTACAGCCCGGGTCATCTTGAAAACTCGCCAAAATACTCCACTTACCATCTTTTTTAATTGCTATATAATGTGAATCATAATAGATACCAGTAGCAAAATTATCCTTTATAAGATCAATTGTGTAATTACCAGATGTAAAACTTAAATCTGATATTATTTTTGATTCTTCATTATTATTCTCAATTTTTAGATCTTCAACTACTGACGAAGGATTATCCCCCTTATTCAAAAACCCAAATTTTATAAAACTTTTCGAATATACAAAATACCCAGCGCCTGCGAGAATTAGAATTATTAAAATTGTGATTAAAGTTTTTTTCATATTATTCTATGCAAGTGTCCATTAATTTTTTATTTAATTCATCAACTTGTTTAGGGGTAATCTCGGTCTGTGTTTTGCCCTCTGGGATATAACTTTTATAAATAGAATTAATACAGCCCTCCTCCTCTTCAGGAGATTCATCCAAAAAATGACTATCAATAAGGACTGAAATTAATGTACTTTTTTGAGTTACTAAATTGTAATAATAATGAGCTACAGCAAAATCACACATATTACAATCTGAACCTGCATTAAATTTTTCAGAGACACCAGGATAGGTGATTTCCATCAAGTCCATATTTGTAAGATGAGGCCAGTAATCTACCCCATTATCTCTAAACTTCGTCCATGCCTTACCCAAGCCACCATGAGCCCTGTCACCAGAATGAATCTCTGTTTTTTTGTTCAAACTATTACCATCTTTCTTAAAAACAAATAAGGATGTAACAGTGCTTGATCCACCCATATTGTCTTCCGTTTGAACAATAATTTTATCTTTAAGGTCTTTTATTATTTTATAAGAAATTGACCCCCTGTAACTATCTTCTTGTTCAGGAAAAAGTATGTACCCTGAACCAATAAAACCATATTCATCTTTTTCTGTTTCAATTTTTTCAAATTCTTTATTACATTTTTCGATGTTTATGTTTTCATTAATTTCGAAACCTTCCCCAAAACATAAAGGGTGAATAAACCCTATTTCGGACTGCTCTACATTTTCATTCTTAACCCCACTTTCAGTATTTACTGACGGTTGCTCAACTTCCCTCGCCTGCAAAAACCCTAAATTTATCAAACCTTTTGTATGAGCAAAATACCCAAGCCCAGCGAGGATTAGGATTATTAGGATTACTACTAGAGATTTTTTTGTGGAAGTCATTTTAATATTATACTACCTTAAATTACATCCGTATAGCTACCGCCATCAGCGACATTGGTAAACCCAGCATTTTGCATCATGCCTTGCGCCATCATCGAGCGGTTGCCAGATTCGCAATACAAAGTAATCTCGGCATCTTTTGGAAGATCAGGGAAAATCCCACTCATCATATCCATAATATCGTGGTGTATTGCCCCGTCTTTGTGTCCACTATCATATTCAGATTTTGTGCGGACATCAATATAAATCATAAATTATTTAAGTGTAATACTTGTAATTACAACTGGAGTTAATGGTTTATCACTTGGGTCAGTTGGAGTATTGTTGATTGCGGTAACTACATCCATGCCAGATGTAACTTTACCAAATACAGTGTGTTTAGTATCAAGGAAATTATTTGGTGCAACATTGATAAAAAATTGACTACCATTAGTATTTGGCCCAGCGTTAGCCATAGCAATTGTACCAATATCATTATGGTTTGTGGCAGTTATTTCATCGTTAAATTTATAACCTGGGCCACCTGTACCCCACATTGATTTTTTAGTATCATCTTTTGAAAGTGGGTCCCCACCTTGATTCATAAATCCTTTGATAACGCGGTGGAATTTTGTATTGTTATAAAATCCTTCACCGGCTAATTTGGTAAAATTCGCGACTGTATTTGGAGCTGTATCACTAAGCTGTATAGTAATGTCTCCCATATTTGTGTGCATTGTTGCGTACATAATCTTTTTATTATCTTCTTTATTATTTGTAATAGGATCTTTTTTTACTTCAGGAATCGTTTCTGTTGGTACTGGGTCTGTTATTGGAGCATTTATTTTATTTCTATTCACAAAGTAAATCCCCGCCACAATACATACCAATATTAAAATTATAATTAAAACTTTTTTCATAATATTTTACAAATTATTTATTTTATTTTGATTTATCTTAGCAGTGTAGAACATCATTATCATCAACAGTACATATAGCAGTATTGTACCAGCTAATAAATTAACAGATTCTACTTGGATTAACCAATAGATAACCCCATATATTCCTAATAAACCAGTTGCAGTAGCAACACCATATTTTGTAGAGTTAAGCGCAGTACCAATATATGCACCATTTATAATCATTGTTACAATAGTAGCTATAACATATGCCCCCATGAATCCGATTTCTTCACCTAAAGAAAGGTTTAATAGATAAAACAAACAAAGAGATACTCCAACCAAAACATACTGGATTTTATTAGCGATAAATTTTCGGCGCATATCAAGTAAAAAGATTATAAAGAAAGTGAAAACAATAACTAATGATGCATATTTGGTTATTCGGTCTACCATTGTGATATCATCTGCACCACTTATAAAATCAACTCCAATAAATTTATTTTCAAGCTTACGGAAACTACTAGAATCATCGGTTTGATAAGAATAATCAACATTGAACACGGCTTTGGTGTTTTTAGAATTTTCTTCTAAACTACCATAGTCACTACCTTTGATACGAATATTATCAAAATCGGAATTAATAGTTAAAGTATATACCCCTTCATCCAAATTAATAGACCGTGAAGCCTTGGAATCCCAAGAATAATGCAGTGTTGCATCTTTACCCTTGAATTCATTTGGAATTTTGATTAAATAATAAGAATTTTTATTATCACTATAAATATTATCATCTCCTTTATTAAAATCAGAAATAGGGATCATGGTTTTACCATCAATAGTTATTTCTGCTTTAAAATTTTTAACATTCGCAATTGAAAAAACTGGGATTTTGATATACCCCGAATCAAAATTAGTTGGGATTTTAAAACTTTCGTTAGAATCAACACTGTAATCAAAAGACACAAATTTTTGTTTACCTAATTTTTTTGAATTAGTATCAATGATATTAATATCAATAACTGGGTTATTAATTGAGGTTTTTGTAATAATGCGAGAACTTTCTAACCCATTAACATTATTAGTATTTAAAAGGCTTGATGGCGAAACTGTCAAAACTGGTAATTCAGTATCAATGCCTTTAAATGCAGTCCTGGCGTCATCTATTCTATTTAGTACAAAAAGTCTTACAATAAGACTTGCCATAAAACAAATTAGCGCGATGATAAATACTGCTAATATTCTATCCCCTAGCTTTTTGCTAGTTTCATGGTCTAGTTTTGGAAGTTTAAATATATTCATATAACTGAATTATAACACTATATTATATAAAATAAAGCATCTTTAATTACAGTCTATTATTTGACTAAACCCTCTAAAAAATATATAAAGAATACAAATAAAAACAAGAAAATATGGATCAAGGAAAATACTACCAGAAGAAGAAAAAAGAAGAACTTCAAGAAAATATCGTCTGGGGAAAAGTCTTTTTAGTGATATTATCTTTAGTTGTTATAGGCTATTTTGTCTACAATATAATAAATGGATTTAATACGAAAAATAAAGAGTCATCCCCTATTAAAAAAATAGAAAAAAACAGAGAAGACGAATACATGCTATAGTATATATAGTCTTCTAAAATCCCTTAACCTTGGCTTATCCGCCAAGGTTTTATTATATTGACAGATAATATAATATAGGTTATAGTATATAAAAGTAAAAATATGAATGTAAGTATAGTAAAAATCAACAAAAAAAAGATCTTTTTTTTAGTTCAAGAAATTGAACCAAAAATGATCGGCCACTTAAAATGTCTGATTGAAAAGAACCTCAAAACACTATTTTTAAAAAATAATATGGAATTTTTGTTGTTAGATTTTTTTAAAACAGATGATGATAAAAATATATCAATAAAAATTACCCATATAAATGAGATTTTCCCTTTAACAAGGAAATACATTAGATTTTTTAATAAAGAAACATATCTTATTAAAAAAATAAAAAATATAATTTATCTAGCAGAAGATAAAGCAAAAGAATATTATGAAATGTCTAACAAACCACAAAATGATGTTTCGAAAATATTAATACACTCAAACTTTCAAAACCAAAATTAAAGACAAATTAAAAACAGATGAAAAATAGAAAAAAAAATATCATCATAACGATGATTACGATTATCTTAGCCCTATTTATAGGGAGTGAGTTTAAAAAAGTTTATATGGAGCAAAGAGAATCTTTGCACCCCCAAAACCGGTCAGACTAACATCCCCCGGTTTTTTTATATTCCCCTAACCACAAGTCCGAATTGTAGCTAGGATATATTATTTGACTAGATGTTGGATTATATGTATTATAAATAAAAGATAAAACTATGAGCAACATAAACAAAAAACCAGTACTTTTCTTTGATTTTGATGGGCTTAAATTTGATACACTTGAAATTCATATCCAATATATAAATCAAAAATATGGGATAAGAACTGTTGAATCTGATTATTTAGATAATCCAGATTTGAGTTTGGTTATCAATAAATATTTACCTGATAAAAATACACATTTTACTAAAGATTATGTGTATCAAGATATTAGTAAAAATTTAATGGAATCAATCGATTGGCATAAAAAGGTGGAACCTTTTCAGGATATGCCCGAAATTGTAAAAGATTTGTATAAAAAATATGAAATGATAACAGTAACCGCAAGACCAACAAATAGTATTACTGTTATTAAACAATTAATAAAACAGCATATTCCAGGATGTATTGAAAATGTTCATTGTGTTCACGAACTTTTAGAGGACGGAACATTTAAAGTATTACCTAAAAAAGATTTCATTTTAAATCACCCTGGTGAAAAAATTGGATTTTTTGATGATAGTCCAAAAGAAATTTTGCGAGTTCATGACGTTATACCATCCTATCTGTTTGATCCTACAGGATTACATGATTCCAACTCAGATATCGAAAACCGAATTCGTAGTTGGAAACAAATTGGAGATTTATTTTTATAAAAACCCCGTAAATCAATACGGGGTTATTTTTATATTTTAAAATTAACTATTCTTTGTAACCATCCTTCCATTTTTTAAGCTCTGAAGAGTAAGTGGTTATATCATCAAAATGATATCAGTCTAAAAATAGTATAAAAAATACTACGTTTATAAAAATAACTGGAATTATTAGTAATAAATTTTTATAAATATTATTTTTTAATATATATTTTTTAATAAAATATAAATATTTTCTAGTAAATAAAATTTCAATAACAAAAATAAGAGTATAAAAAGATAATGGAATAAAATAATCAAAAAAATCAATACATTTACCACAAGAATTTATTATATTACTTAAAACAATTGATAAACAAATAACTATAATTAATAAATAAAACCTATAGTTAATCTTTGAATTCTTTTCATTTAAAATTATAATAAAAATGTAAATTAAACTTATAGAAAGTGGAATCAAAAAATCAAATAAACTAATACTTGCGAAATACCAAAAAATAAAACCTAATATAAGAACCAAGAACGAATAAATAATATAGTACATTCTATTAATTATAATTAACTATTAAATTTAGTGTTTTGTTATTAGGAACAAACCATCTATGAAATTCGGCTGAATTACTAATTAAATCGATACAACCCTTCGACCCAGGACTTAATCCTCCATGAACATAAAAACCTGTTTCTTTAATATTATTCTCATTTCTAATCTCAGTTCTTACTGACCCCCACGACTTAACAGAGCCTGGCCAAAGTCCTTTTGCTAATAATGATCCCCCTATCTGTCTTGTTGGTAAATCAAAAAAATATTCTGTATCTTTTGGGTTCAACTTCCAATTACCTTCTGGGATAGGATCATAAATCTCTGGTTTCCCTGATGTTGCTTTCCATTTTAATGAGCCTATCTCTGAATCATATATTCTACTATAAACGCTAAGATACTCATTATTAAAATGTAACTCAGCATCATTAGTTGGTAATGATATAAACATACCTTCTTTTATTTTATTACTATCTTTTATTCCACTTGCATTTGCTATTTGAGACATATTTAAATTCATTTCAAAATGTTTATTGATTCTATTTGTTATCCCACCTAACGTATCCCCTTTTTCAACTTCTCCGGTTTTTATATTAAATTTTCCATCCGGATCAATATATTTTAATGGATTATTTGATGCATATGAATAACTATTCCATCTTTGAGGGTCAAGTATTAGCAATTCAAGCTTGGAATTATCAATCTCACGAACAATTGGATCTTGTTGCCAGAAACGACCTTCACCCCCATGTTGATAACGAGCCTGCATAAAATTAAGACCAGTATCAATATCGTATTCATGACCAGTGTATTTATGTGATTCATCAAAAGCCCCTGACTTTATATTTGAAAGAATCTGACCAAAAGGATAATATTCAATATCTTGAACTTTTAACGAACCAGCACTATCTGTAACGATTTGTGTCCCTCCTAAGTAATCTGGATGAATATAATAAATATTTGAAGTTGCTGGTGTTGAACCTTCAAGAGTTGCAATTAGTTGATTTTCTAAATAAATATATCTTTTATTTATTGTAGCATTTTCTTCAAAATATTTGCTAGGGTTATAAATTACCCCTGAAGAATTTGTAGTCTTAATTCTTGCCCCTGAATAATCATAAAGATAAGTATTCAATATTGGATTTGGTGGAGTAATTTTTTGGTATTTAATCAATTCGTTTCTATAACTATAAGTTAAAACTGTATTATCTGGTGGATTTCCAAATTCAATAACATTACCATTTTTATCATAAATATAATCAATCCCGCCAACAGATGTAGCTGCATGTGGGTTAGCATAAACACCTGGTGCAGTACCATCATATAAATAAGAACCAACCCCGGTTTTGTTTAATATATTACCAACGGCATTATAAGAATAATTTTCAGAATAACCAGACAAAGGTGAACTTACTGTTTTCGTTGCACTTGTTAAACGGGATAATCCATCATAATTATAATTAAATATTTGTGGATTAAGTGGGTTAAAATTCTCAATTTTTTGAGTTAGATTTCCTATTGTATCCCATTGATAATTTGTATCAATTAAATTAGGGTATGCATACGTTACCGGGGCATTTAATAAATTTCTTATTAATTGATATTGTTTGGAATCATCATAAAAATAATTTTGAGTTCTACCATTTGCATATTTAATAGATTCTTTTTGTCCTAATACGTTATAGGAGATGTTATCTATAACACTGACCCATGGGCTAGTTGGAGTATTTTTTCGATCAATGTTAATAATTTGACTCAAATCATTATAGGTATACCTTACTAATAATTGGTCTGGGTATTTTATACTTAAAATATTTCCTTGATTATCATATTCATAAAACAAACTCCATTTTTTTGTACCTAAAGATGTTGATTCTTCAGAAATTAACCCTCTGTTTGTATATATAAAATTTTTAATACTGGATCCAATTCGACTAACACTACACAGTCTTCCTATACCATTAGAACATGCGTCATAACTATAAGTTATTTGAGGCATACCATTATTTATCTCTCCAGTTACTCTATTAAGAGAATCGTAATTGTATCTTACATTATTACCATTTGGTGTTATTTTTTGGATCAAATTATTATTATCATCATACGAATATGAATAAATACCGTAATTAGTGTCTGACACCTCATGTAAATCAGTTAATGTTAAAATATTTCCTAATGGATCATATTTTATTGATCTAACATTCCCCAAAGCATCATTTATCTCTACTAAATTACCTAAAGTATCCCAAACATATTTTGTAGTATGGCTATTTAACCCATCATATTCAATAACGCTAGTAATCTTCCCGAAAGCATTATAGATAATGTCTTTTTTATTATTCTTAGAATCAACTACAGTTGTTTTATTTAAATTATAGATATTAGTTGTAGTTCCTAAAGTATTAGTGATATACAATGGTCGATTTAAATAATCATAACTCATTGTAGTTGTTATATTGTTATTTAAATTCGGACCATTATAACTAGAGAAATTGCTATTTAAAGTATAAGGTAATGTTCTTTTATATTCTCTCCCCATATTATCATAAACAATATCACTAGCTATAAAAACAGACCCGTTTTTTTCTATTTTTCTAATCTCTCTACCTAACCCGTCTAAAATAATATAAGATTCACCTGTAAATATTGAATTATAATAATTGATTTTTTTAATATAAGAAGGAAGACCAGGTGAAAAAGTATCGTTATAATAATAAATTGTGCTTATAACAAGAGGTGTATAAGAAAGATCACTAGAATTTTTTTCAATCAAAGGCCTTCCAAAACCATCAAACTCTGTTTCTTTTTCAAAACCATTAGGGTCAATAGATTTTAAAACACCTCCATGATTATAATCATAAGTATAACTTGTGGTTTGAGACAAAGCATTAGTTACACTGCTTGGGTATAAATAATAATAATCATAATTTATACTGTTTGTATTATTACGAGCATCTTTGACACTAGTAATCAACCCAAAAATATTATATGTATTTTTTATAGTTTGATAATTAACACCCCCAGACCATATAGATTCACTAGTTTTATTACCAACAGAGGCATAACCAAATTGCAAATTATCATAATAAAAGATTTTTTCAGAAATACGATTACCATTGTAATCTTTAAGTATAATTTTTGAAGGAAGAATTAATCCACTACAAACTACAAAGTTACAATTTGTGTAACTATATTCTGTTTTACGAATATCATTATCAACATCAATAAAACTTTGATAATTATTAACACTAACCAGACCAAATTCTATTTTGTTTAATAAATTACCATTTTGAGTATCGTATAAATATGTTTCTGCTGTATCATATGAATTTCCTCCGTTAAAAGTGCGTGAGATTAATTGTTCTGTATAAATAAAGTTCGAATTTGTATTTTGAATTTTATTATTAAACCATTTTATAGTATTTTGTTTTAATAAATTATTATTGGGATCAAGTAAATCTATTCTGTAAACTTTACCAATTTTAGAATAATTATCATTAGTCTCACCATTTGATATATCAGTATCATTAGCTTGATGATAATATGTTATTTCTTTTGTGTTATCAGGATTAATTTGTACAACCTTACTAAAGCCTGCAAATTTGCGATCAAAAGCATTATTGTAATAATATGACCCACCAGAATATTCATAACTGGTTTTTGTTGTGTTACCCAAACCATCATTTGTAATGATACTTTCAACAGTATTTAAATTTATTGGTAAATTTGGATTTAATAAATTCCCCGAGGTATCTTTATACTGAGAAGATTTTTTATAAGATATTTCTGATACTGCCCCTGTCCCATATTCAATCTTTGAAAGCAAATCAGGTATTTTATTACCTTTGTTTATATAAGCAATTGTTACAGTTGGGGTACTATTTTGTGTTCTTAAAAAATCAACAAAACCATCAGAATTAATATCTGCGATTACAACAGGATTTGACATTAAAGAATTATTTGGAACTGTTAAATCCCAAATAGGTTTATAAACCCAACCATTACCAGTATTTAAATATGTACCTCGATTACCTCCTGTTTGATTAACTGGATCAATAACAATATCAATTAAATTATCACTATTTACATCTAAAAATCTAACCCCTTGATCATAGTAATTATTTGCTAGAATTATTGGTAATAACCAATTTGTATTATTAACCCACCCTGTATCACCCTTGTTTAAATACGCAAATGAAGGTTCTGTAAGATTATACCAATGCTTAGATACTGCATCAGCTAAACCATCAGCATTAATATCAACCATTCTATTTGTGGTAAAAGTTAATTCATCAATAGGGGGATTCCAATTTGTAGTAATATTTGTAAAACCATAACCAGTATTTAATTGTTCACCAGTGATACTACCTTGACTCCTAATAATATCTGGTAAAGTGTCTCCATTTAAATCAACTAAATGCGTACCATAATCATGAATATCAAATCTCCCGGTAAAAGGAATTTTAGGCTCCCAATTAAGGTCTTTAACCCAACCATTTATTTTGTCGTAAATATATGTATGATAAATATCACCACGAACAAGACTATTATAACTACCACCATTGGCAGACTGAACAATATCTGGTAATTGATCGCCATTTATATCAGCAACACGAACACCTTGGTCCCAAACATTACCATAAGCTCCGCCCCTAACCTCAAAATTCAAAAACGTTATTGGAATTTTAAAATCACTATCACCTTTCCAGTCTTTATTTGTTGTATGGTTATAAAGTACTTTATCATAGTGAAAAGGTCCGGTACTAAGATTTTGTCCATATCTATCAACAGACTGTATTATATCAACCCAAGAATCCCCTTTAATATCTATAGCCATTTCATGATTATCCCCCAAAAGTACTGGTGATGACCAATTTACACTATCTTCATCCCACCCAGGAGTTGTTTTTTGATAAGTAAATTTTGAAGGTGGTAGTGTTTTTATAACACCGTTTTTATCTTTAGAAGATAAAGTTATTGAATTAATTAAAGATCTAAAACCATTGTCACCTGTTGTATATGTTATTACATATTTTTTAACCCAATTACCATTTACTTTTGCCTGTATTTCATTAATCCGGTAACTTGTTGTAACTTTAAAAGCTGTTTTATATGATGTATATGAATCGCTTCTTATTTCTCTAAAAAACTCAACCTCAAAAATCCCAGGGGAATTTGAATGCTCTGTGTAATTTATTTTTTGTGGGTAAATTTCTCCAGCATCTTTATAATATTTATAAGTTATATAGTTCCCATTTAAATCACGTTTTTCATCAAGCATCCATTTATAAACTTGATTTGTATTTGATATATTATCTTGTCTTGAATCTGCATTTGTTCCAAATTTATAAGTTACACCAGATTTATCTTTAAAAACCCAAGAATTATTTGTTAAAAAATATTCATGGAAACCTCCATTATCCACTCTTGGTCTATATACACCTGGACTTATTTCGATTAGTTCTCCATCTATTGAAGATGTAAAATATTTTTCTGAATAAATTTTTTCAGAACCATTTTTATTTACTCTTTCAATATAAGGTATATCTAACCCCCAAGAATACCCAAAAACACCGCCATTTTCGTTCTCTTGTGAATTATAATTAATATTAATTTCTGGAGTCATACCTAGTCTTCCTTGAGGTATAGTTATAGGATAACTATAATTCATAGCTCCTGTTATTAAATCTGTTTTTGGTTTTGATCCATAAAGACCATCAAGTTTACCTGTTGGATATTCCGTTTTACCACCAACACCATTAGAAGATAGAGATTGTTCAGCTTCTGGGGTTATCTCTTTATTTTCATCATTATTAAGATTAATATCAGGGTCTTCTTCTAATGGAACAACTTGATCAAGATTTTCTGGAACTACAGGATCTGTGGACAATTTATCTTGAGAGACATCTTTTACTTCTAAAGTAGTTTCATCTATAATATCTGAATTTAAATTATCTAAAACTACATTTTCCTGAATTGTTTGGGAAGTTTGTTCTTCTGCAAAAACTACTGATAATGGGCTTATAAAAAAACAAAAAACCACTAAATAAATTAGTGGCTTTTTATATAAAGTTAAATAATTATTAGTTTGCCATAAGAATGGTCTATTCATATGAGTGGATTATACCTCGACTATATTTAGTTTGGCAAATTTAATTGTGGAAAACTCCCCTAATTATATCAACTTGGAGGTCCGACCTCCAAGTAAGTTACTTTGGATCTAAATCTTCTTTCCTTTTACAAATATCTTTCCAAGTAATGTCAGCATATTTCTTATATTCTCCAACATTCGTATATTGCCCTAAAACTATACTGGTATCACAAATAGATTCATTGGTTTTGTTTAAATACTCATCAAGACTTGATTTACTCAACTTGGAGGTCGGACCTCCAAGTGAATCTAAGTTATTATAGTTAACATAAACAGATAAATGTAATAAATATCTATCGTCTGGTATATATTTAGATTTAAATTTACCTTGAAATAAGACACCATTCCTATTATATTTTTCATTAAAATACATTGTGTACCCACCAAATCTTTGCATAAATTTTTCAATACCCTTGTCTATTAAGGGAGTTAAGATTAAATGAAAATGATTCGGATTAATACAATACGCAACGATATCTACCAACTTGGAGGTCGGACCTCCAAGTGAATCTTTTCTAAAAGAATTTTCATAAATACTACCAATTGGTTTTTCTGTGTTAAATTCTATAAGACTTTGCACAAAACGATTTAGATCTTCTTTATCTAAAATTATATCGCGTTTATCTGACCCACGATTATAGATATGATAGTATTGCCCTATTTCAAAACTATGCTTTCTCATATAATTATTATACTACTTGGAGGTCCGACCTCCAAGTAAAGTACAAGTTGGATTTGTGGT
>JACCDG010764995.1_pt1 | contig 26405 bp, 14 predicted proteins | sample 7442471 | NCBI WGS metagenome assembly JACCDG01 (sample SAMN15323444, study PRJNA562643) | freshwater metagenome | isolation source: river surface water | place: USA:Blue River Watershed | collected 2017-08-17 | reverse complement strand
TGTCTTGCATAGCAAGTCATCAGGATATTCGTAGGTCTTTTTCTCTATAATGTAGACAGTACCTACGACGCTTTCAAAGTTCTTACGGTTTCCCATTTTGAGCTGTTCACCAAGTCGCTCTTTAATGATGTCCGCCTTTGCTTCGAGTTCCACTATCTGACTGTTGATGTTTGCAAGTTCTAGCACGTCTTCCGTACTTACGAACTCATCAGTAGACGTCATAAAGACAGGATACTCTGCGTTTACTTCGTCTATCGTTGCTTCGATAAGCTTCGTAAACTCGTCGAGTTCTTCTGCGGTATACGTTGCTTCGTACAGAGTACTGCCAGCGTCGCCTACTGGCTGTATCTCACGAGCTTCTTCGTTCCAAAAAGTAGGAATGTACTCAAGGTAGTGTCTAACTCCGCTTGGTGTATATCCCTCCTTTCTGTGTTGCATAAGAACAAGCCAAGCGGTCATCTTACACTTGAGGTCTGTTGCGACCTTTTCGTTACTCCAAGCGTCTTCTTTACCTGTCTTGTAGTCCACAAGTTCAATAAGACCGTTTCCGTCTGCTTGATGTGTTCCGTAGCTGTCTGGCTTACCAAGAGCTACTACTCCGTCTTTCAATTCGATAACGACTTCGTGTTCGTTTCTGTCGAAGCGCTTTTGTACTGGATAAAGTCCGTTCTCAATAAGAGAGTGGATAGCCGTACCTGCTTTCATTGCGCTTGTTTCTGGTGATTTCTCACCCATAAAGTATGAGCGAATGAATAGAGAACGGTTATTATGCCACGCCTGAAGTGCAGAGGGTGATATCCAACCCTTAATCATTGGGTAGAAGCCACCTATTTTGTTTTCATTTGTTGTATTCATATAATTTTGTTTCCTTTTGACCTATTACAATACCGACATGTCCATTGGAGGTTTTCTATTGAGTGTTTACCTCCTTTACTTATCGGGATTATATGGTCTATTTCTTTTTCTTCACTTAATAACTTTTTACAGATAGCACACAGACTTTTTTGTTCTTCAAGTAAGGTACATAAATCTTTTGCTTTCACCTCCCCAACTCTTCCAGCTCTAACTTTTGATTTATATATTTTAGAGTGTAGTTGATGTAGAGCTTTGTGTTTGTGATAATGTTTACGACTACTCTCTCTTACTTTTTCTCTGTTCTTTTCTCTCCAACGACGAGCGTAATCGGTAGCATTTTTCCTTTGTTGTTCTTCACTTACTCTGTATCTACCTTTCTTTATGTACTTTGCTTTTTCCCTGTCTCTATTTTCCTTGTCTCTTTCTGGGTGACGTAACCTGTATGCTTTGTTGTGTTCAGAAGCTTTTGTTGGATTTTTAAGTCTCCACTCCCGAAGATATTGTGCGCGACTTTTCATGTGTATATTCTACCATGAAATAAATCAACATACTACTTTGCGCCTCCTAAATCTTCTGGTAAATCTTTCGGATCGACCGCGCCTGTATCAGCGCTTTCCTCTGGGGTAACTTTAATATCCCCGCTTATGTCAGCAAGTACGCCTTCACCTATCTTAATAAGACGTTCGTACTGTTCTGCCTTTAGACCAAGAGACGGAGCTTTCTTACCCTCTTTTGCAGTAGCAAGTTCTTTTTCAAGGAATGTAATCTTTTCGTTTACTTCCTTTAGTGTTTTGATACTTTTAAGTTGTTTTTCTACTTGCGTGTATGCAAAAGCTTCTGCATTCTTTTGTGATTTTTCCTCGATTTCTGCGTCTTTATCTTCATCTGACGCAATACCAAGTACTTCGGCAAGCATATAACGGCGAGCATATGTACTACTTGAACCAATGTCTTTCATATCACCTTTACGAGTAACCTCAATAGGAAGTGAGCGAATAACATTACTTTCTACTAACTTCTTTAAGGTTGTTACTGTCTGACTTTTTGCGCCGTCTACAAAATAGTCAGTACTACCTGAACCGTCTTCCATAACATATTTGTATGTTGAATGATAAAGAGAACAAATAAGTCGCCCTTTCTCGTCTCCTCCAAACGTAACCGATAGACCGTGCTTTGCAAGAAGCGGTCTTACAGTACTCAAAACCTCGTCTAAAGGAGAATACATAAACGATACCTTTTGCCCTTTTGCTTCAAACTCTACCTTTGCAGTTTTCTTTATTTCAGGGTTTTCACCTTGAAATGCAGACAAAGCTTCAAAGATATTTTCGTGCTTGATTACTTCCACTTTTGTTTCTTCTTTTGCCATAATTTTTGCGTTAAGTTTTATAAGTTGAGAGTTCCTCTCTCGCTGTTTAGTATACTCTACTATGTTTTATAAGTAAAGTTACTTTTGTGGATAACTATATCCTGTTTACTTCTGCCATTACCCCCACTAAATAGTTCTCCATAAGACGAAAAGGAGTTGAGCGGATAAGGTATTCCATACTTTGTATGTCTCCATTCGTCTTTACTTCCACAGACTTAAATAAGCGTAGGTATTTTGTAGGGTTTACGACAAGTCGTGAAGTTTTAAGTTCTTCTGTGAAAATAGGGATAAGCTGGTCGCTTACACCGTCTAGGTTTGTACTACCAGTGATAGCAAAAGCATACATCTTCGCTACTTCCATATTGAAATGTATCTTTTTGTTGATGTCTCCTAGAGCATATCGCCTTATTTCCTCCCTAAAATTACGGTTATACTCCGTAATCATATCTCCGAACTCCTGCTGACGCTTCTCTTTGGCAATTTCTTTGTCCTTATCGCCGTCTGGGATAGCATACCTGATGTCCCCTAGCTCTACTAGCACTCCGTCGATTTCTAGGGGCGTTTTTGGGTCAGCAGACGCACTTTTAAGTTCGTTTACCTTGCTACATACCGCCAGTGAACATTCCAGCTTCTTGTCAGTTCCTTTGAGAATAATTGTTGCCATAGTTATTTACTGGTTAATTTTACTACTTCTGCGACCTTTTTACCCTTTACTTCGTCCTCCCAGCGCTTCTGGTTAAGCCACGTTGTAGGGTGAGGTGGAGTATCTTCCTTTTTCCACTCTTTATAAAAATGCTTATTTGCGACTTGGTTCTTGATAGCTTCGATACACTTTCGTTTTATTTCGCCACTAAGCAAGTTCCAAGTTTCATAAGCTAGACCCTTTCCTACCTTGAGTGGATACTCTTTCCAAAACTCTTGGAATAAATCTTCGTACCCAGACAGCAATTTTTGTGCTTTAGTTTCTTTCCTTTCCTTTCCTTTAATTTCCTTTCCTTTCCTTTCCTTTCCTTTGTCGGTAGACGTACCCCTCTCGTCTACCTCTGGTATACCAGACGTCTCTTTACGTACAGAATAAGCCCACTCCCTTACCTTTTCAGGAAGCTCGTCAAGCTTATTATTTATCCCTATCCGTATAGAGCTATTTTCGATATTTTGGTGCTTGATAAAGTTCACGAGACATACCCAGCCGTCTTTATACTCCACCTTTCCTTTAAGGCGGTCTAACATTCTGGTAATCTCGTCCCTATCAAGACCAGTTTCATTTGAAATAATGCGCATTGGTGCTTCGTACACCCCTGATAGATTTGTTCTTTCGTTTGTTAAGAAGTAGAGGAATAGATACCTGTCGAGAGGGTTTAAGTTCTCTACGACGAATGTATCAGACCAGAACTTCGAGTTGATACTTCTTTGGACACTCATAGTTTGCGTTGTGTTAGGTTGATAACGCCGACAAGTTTCAGTTTTTTCCTATAACCCACCACCAGTAAACCCCTTGGTGAAAAAGTTGTGGTGGCAGATTATAGGACACCAAGTAGCCAATCGGCTCTTTTCAGTAAATCATATTATAGTAAAGTTGCAAATGTGGATAACCAAAAAGCAGAAAACCGCCACTATGGGACGGTTTTCGTATGCTCGTTCTACACGTGGCAGACGAGTGAGTTAGAAAATGTGAGGACACATCAACCAACCTAACGCAGTTTTGAGAAAGAGTGGGGAGGGAAACCCCACCGCTATATTATACCCCTAATTCCTTATTTTTGCTACGGTAATACGCTAACTTGTCCACATAGTATGCTGTATCCTCCCCAGAGTAACTTTTGCTTAATTCTATAAGGTTATCTACCCTTTCGTCGCCTATTTCATCTCGTAGTTCTTCCTCAAATACTTCCAAGTTACCTCCTAGTGTTTCGTTGCAATTTGCGCACTGTGGGCGACAGTTATCTTCGTGAAAACGAGTAGCAAAATCAGCCCTTTTTCGGAAGTGTCCGCATTGCATAGCTTTCCAATGATAGCGAGCAGGACACGTGTAGCACGTAACAAAACCCTGAAAGTCAGCTCGTGAAGCTCTAACATATATTGAAAACTCTGCGTCAAGTTTTAAGATTTCCCTATCCATAACTATATAGTAACACAAAAACCGCCGAAGCGGTTTTTGTTGGACAACGACATATTATTGTCGTTCTTCTAGTATACAATACAATTACTGTTTTTCGTCAATAACGCTGTTGATAACCTGCACACTAAGCGCTCCGAAATACTTACCTCCAAGAGAAAGCAACTTCTCTTTTGTGTATGTAGGACTTAGTGTAGTAAATCTACTAGCATACTGCGTATGAAATTGTAACACTGCTTTTGTTGTTTCTGTTCCGTAGAAGCCAGTAGCCCCAGACGGTAGAGTGTATCCAAGCGCAATAAGGGCGTTTTGAATAAGTCTCACGTGGTTTCCACTTTCTCCGTGTTGAGACGGACTTACTACTTTTTCAATATGAATGTAAGGGCGAACCTCCATTGCTTTTTTCTGTACCACTTCTACAAACTTTGGAAGCATAGCGGAGTATCCGTGCGCTTGCCAGAACTCCTTAGTGATGAAGCGAATAGTAGTACCGAAGCGAGCAATACGACCCTTGAAATAAGCACTGTCAGTGATAAAGAAGCCCTCCTTGCCGTCTACGATACACACAGAGCCACCGATAACTGTAACACTATGACCTCCGTAAATAGTGTTGTTCTTCACAAGCGGTATATCATAACCGAAATATCCGTCTCCTACTTCTATCGACACCTGCATAGGAAAGCCAGTAGGAAGCGAGTTTATGACACCAGTAAGGTTTTTCCACGAAATATCTACGAACTCTGCGCTATCGAGTACTTTTAGGCGAAAAGGAGCTATAAGCTCGTCAGGGTAGAACTTTCTATCGTCCACCTTGTACATCTGGCTCTGGTCGTCCATTCTAGGAAGTAAATCGCCTACTGCGACACCTTTTTTTGCCACACTCTTAAACATAAGGTCTGGGTTCATTCCAGTATAGTCGCCAGCTTGTACTCTGGTTGTTCTGTCGAGGTAAACATCAAGTGGAGAGACTGCGATATTTCCAAAACCAATAACCTTTGCAACAGCACGTATCACGTTATCCATTGTAAAAGCTACACATTGACCAGTAGACCCCTGATAAGGGCTATCTACGAACCAAACCTTGAGACGGTCTGCAACCGTTTCGTAAAGCGGTATTTGCGCCCCCATAGGAGCGAACGCTGTCGGCTCTCTCTTGATAAGTTCCAAAACATCAGTGGACTTGTAGATTTCGTGAAAGATTTTCTGCTCACGTCTATCTGCGTACTTGTTCCACAGATACGCTACACCCTTTTTAAGTAACGGCAAGTAGATATGCTTGAACCTCTTTTGGAAGCCCTCGCTTTTCAAATGCCGAATAAGTAGTTCTTTTAGCATAATTATTGTTGTTGTTTTTTAAGCTTTTTAATCTCCACTTGAAAGTCCCTAAAGAGTTGGGCGGAAATAAACGCACCAGTCTTCTTCTCCTGATTAGCATACAACTCTCGGTCTTTCATTATCCCCTTGACCTCGCTGTACGCTTCATCAAGTCCGACTTTCTGTGCATATTGTACCAGTTTTCGCACCCTATCTTCATTCTTGTTCTCCCCAAGTATGATAGCCACAACCTCGCTATTTGGGTACTTTTTGCGAGCGTTGTACTGCTGGGTTATTTCACCAATTACCTTTTGACGAGCTTCTGGTTTCTTAGTAGCCCAGTCCATACTTGTTTTTTGAGCAATTTCCTCTGCGTCAAACTCTCCTGTTTCGATAGCTTTGTCGAGAAGTTTCTCTTTTGGTGAGCCAGTTTCACCGTTTAGCTTGAAGATACGAGTAGCACCTGCTGGAGTAACAATATCCTTGAGTGTTTTTACGAACTTCAAATCTCCTGTGTAATTCGTAGCGGTAGGGCGCTGGTACTTCTCCATAGTCCATATTTGCTGGAGTAGGTCTTGTACCTTTCCTATTTCACTCATTATCACTGGCTGTAAGCTTTCCTTTGTGAATGGCATAGCCAAGATACCGTAAATTGTATTAAGGTTGTTTTCTATCTGACGCCATAGGTAGCCGTCTTTGTCGTCATCATCTTGGTATGCACTCTTGAGCGCTTGAACTGTTGCGTACATAAGCGTACCGATAACTACGATACGAGTAAGCTCTATCGCCTGTTGCTTGTTCTCTGGTGTGAAGTTCTTTGAACGCATTGCCGATACTAAGCTTCGGAAATGTTCGAGGGTTGTAACCATAAACGGTACAGCCCACGTCTTGAATTGTAGCGACGCTTTACCTGCTGTTGTGTTTCCTACAAGTGAGCGTCCGTAACTGTCAGTAAGCTTAAACTTGTTTATTTGCTGTGCAATTTCTAGGATACGCTCGTCTGATACGATACCAGTACTAAACTCCTCTTGAGTGAGAAGACCACGAACAGTAAGCTGGTTAGCAAGATATGATGTAGCGGACATCAAAGAGAACCAGAATGGCATTATCTTTTGTATTACACCCTCTTGAGTATTTGCCAAGTCTGAAAGTGGGTTGTGTCCGATAATACCCTGTATTGCTTCGCTTGCATTGTTCTTTTGGAAGATACGGACAAGTGAGTTTATCTTTTCAATGTTTGAAGTACCTGCCGAAAGCGCAAGCATATCACCGAATAGGTTGAAGAAAGCAAGCACTGGGTTTCCACCGATATACTTTGCCGAAATCCACGCTGTAAAGCCAGCCCAAAAGTTATCCCAACCACTACCTTGACGAGTGATGTACTCTATCTTGCGACCCTTTGCGTCGTTTAAGTACTTCTTTGTGAACTCCTCAAGCGCTGGTTTAAGGTCAAGACCCTTTTCGGTCTGTCCTGTAATCATCTTGTATCCGTGAAGTGTAAGCATAGCTTCTGGGATAAACTCGTCCAAAAGCTCCTTACGAGTTGTTGCTGTAAAGTAGGTGAGCGCAATACGAGATACGTTCTTACTTGGTACAAGTGTGCCACTTCTCTTGAGCATATAAGGTAGGAACTTGTCGAATGCAAGTATTTCGCCTGTCTGACCTGCAAGTATTTCAAGAGCGTTTTCGTGTTCTTTACTATCACGCACGAATGACTGCCAAGCTTCTGTAAGTGAGCCAGTATTCTTGAGTGTCTCGAAGAATGTACGTTGCATATGGGTAACGTAGTTTTGGCGTCCTTTGAAATCAGTAAAGTTTTTTGCAAGGTTTTCGTACTTTGTACGGAACATAGTTACAAGGAAATCTGCAAGTAGCTTTTCTTCTGGTGTAAGCTGTGAAAAATCTCCAGTATCAAGTGCCTTAAATACTTCGTCATCAGTAGGCGCAATAGTATCCCAGACACTCTCTGAAAGAGATGTAGCTTTTCTGCTCTTTCGTGCGTTCTTCACAAGTTCATCAAGGCGTACTCTAAACTTCTGTACCTGTCCTATTTCCTTTACCTTTGCAAGCATACGGCGTCCTACAAGCCACTTATAAAAGAGGTTCTTATTTGCAAGTTGTAGCCAGTTTTTGTATATATCCGAACCTTTAGCGTCGATAGCTCGAAGTTCTGGCGTTGAGATACCTGTAATTTCTGAAATCTTGTCGAGTAATTCTCTCTCGGTACGAATGTTGCCGTACTCGGTACGAATAGTAGTATCAAGCTCCCTCTTTGTAAGGAATGTATCACCAAATTGGTACTGATAGAGGATAGAAGCGAACTCTGACGCTTGCTCCTGTGTCATCTTGTCGATACTTGGAAGCCCAAGAGCGCTTATAAGATTTTCTACTTTGTTAAGTTGTTCTGATTGAATGATAGAGCGAACTTCATCACGAGCGTCAAGCGTTGCCCTAAGCTCCATTGCCTTATTTGCAAACTCCTGCATAAAGTCGTTGAACTCCTTTTCTGTCATAAGGTGGATACGGCGACCTGCAATAATCTTCTTTGCTCTCTCGTCTGAAATACCGATAGTGTCTTGTGTATCTCGAAGCACTACGCCACGTGCCTTAATCATCTTCATTTGAAGTTTTGCGCCACGAGCAATACCCATTCCTACATAGAAGTCCTTTTGCTCAAGTAATCGACGGCGTAGGCGTAGGCGTCGTTCTACATCTCGAAGTGTTTCCTTTGCTCCTTTGCCCTCTGCTTTTGCTGTTTGAAGCTTACGACGGATAATGCGTAGCTGGTTTCGTGTTTCAATAAGCTCCTGCTTTCGCTTGAGATATTCGTAAATAGCTTTTTGAGCTTCTTCCTTATTAGCGAATTGGTACTCGTCCACTACTTCTGCTCCACGCTCTGTAAGCTCTCCTACTGGGTCTGTTCTCTTTGTGAAGCGAGCAAGCTCTTTTGTAGCTTCGTCAATTTCACTGACAAGCTCTGCGCTCTTTGCGTTTTCATCAAGAGTGTTATCGAGGTCTGTCTTCCACTGCTTCATATTCTCCTCAAGAGAAGTAACCTTGTCAGATGTTTCGTTAAAGATTTTCTTGAGCTTTTGTAAGTGTGCGTCCTTTTCTTCGCTTATCTTAAAGCGTGTCTCTCCTTGCTCCATTTTGTAGACATCAAGTATTCCGTCTTCTATATAGCTTTCAATAACTCCCTGATTTTCAAGGCGCACAAGCTCGCTTTCTATTGAGCTACCCCCTGAAAGAATGTCATAGTAGTCCTTGATGATGTCGCCATTTGTTTTTATGATAGCGTCAGCGAACTTTTTAGCAAGGTTCTTGAGAATAGTGAAGAAGCGAGCAAGTATTCCCTCCGCTTTTCCTTTTCCGTTGATATACGCTTCATAGTCGTATGCAATTTGTTCTTCGATTTCAAGGTCTGTCTTTTCATTCCATACAATACCTTTCTTATCAGCCATTGCACGCATAACCTTTTCACGAGTAATACCCTCACGTCTAAACGCTTCTATTCTGTCGAGATTTGCAAGTGTTAAGTGGACGCTTTCGTGTTCTGCTGTATACGCCATTAAGTCATTTACAAGAGCAATAGTATTATCCTGCATTACACCCACAGCAAACTTCCTTGCAACACGAAGTCGTCGCATAGGGTCAATACTGTAATCAGCAATAATCGTGTCTACAAAATGAGTATCGAAGTCGATATTAAGGCGCTTCTTCATATCGTCCAAGTAACGGATAGCGTCATTTTTGGTGTATGGTACGTGCTTAAAGCTTCCCTTTTCTATCTTGAACTTAGCTTCTCCTCGTGGGTACTGCTTTCTAAGTTGCTCAAAGAGGTGGTCGAAGTACTTGTTAAATACCTTTCTGTCTTCGCCTTGTGGGTACACTTGTGAAAGTCCGTCGCCCTCTACTTCTGAAATAGTAGTACGAGTAAGGTAGTTATTCTTGATACCAGCTTCTATCATCTTGTCCTCGATATATGCCTGTCCAGCACGTGCAAGCATTTCTTCTGGTTGCGACCAGTAAGCACCTCCGTACTCCTTTGAACCTTTTACGAAAGCGTGAGTGTCGTTGTATACCTTACCGTTTATCTTCACCTCTTTACGGTAGATGTTTGCAATATCCTTTGCTAAGTACATTGTTGAGTAACCACTCATACCAAGCTCTGCTTTCTTCACCGCTTCGTCAAATGGCATATCTTTTTTATACCACTCCATTACTGGGCTGGTTTCTGAAACGTAAGGGCTTTCTTCTGGTTTGATAGTAACCTCTCGGATAATCTTCTCACCGAGTAGGGCTTGTATAAGCTCTGTTGCGCTCTGGTCGAGAGTATCACCAATGTACCAGCGACGCTTGCCAGATGACCACTTTCCACGGTAACGACCCCCAAGTTTCATATCCATAAAGTGAACGAACTCGTGGAAGAATGAACCGTCTCCTTTTCCTTTAGTAAGGTTGATGATGTTATTTGACGGCTCGTAGTGAGCGTTTGCTCCACCTCCGCCACGTGCGCCGAACGCAAGAGATAGACCCTTATTTGAAATAATCGCCTTAATGTCGAGGTTAAGTAACTCCTCCATATCTTGTAGAGAAGCAATGGTATGACGAATATGCTCACGAGCTGTTGCGTCGTCCATATAGTTACCGAACTGCACTGACTTCACTCCAAAGTCATTAGTAAGCGTTTCTGGGTTTACTTTACTATCTTCTACGGTACGAGTAGTTTCTACTCTTTCAAGTGGCTTAAAGTTACCGTGCTTTAGGTCTGTCTCTATCTTTGTGGCTTTTTTCTTCTCTGCCATTTCGTAGGTGTTTGAATACACGTTGATAACACCGTTTGCGAACTCTACGGCTTTCTTCTTATTCTCTTTGGTTTCAGCTTCCGCTTCTTCTTTTGTCTCGTATCGTGTAACCCTATATGTGTCTCCGTATGAATTGTAGATACCAAGCCAGTTGTCAGAGTATTCCGACTTCTTCACACCATTTTCAGCTATATCAAGTATCTCTTTCATATCCTCGACACGGCTCTCTGTTTGTCGTATATCATCTACAATTTTAGAAATGTTGCCGAAAAGAGAGCTTTTGATTTCTATATAGTCGATACGGCGGTCATCATTTTCGACTGGAATATCATTTGGGTTGTTAGCAATATATGTTCCGTCTGGCTTTACATACAGCGTGTTAAGTCGAAGTTCGTCGTAACTCTTTGCGTTTGCTAGGTTAGTTACAAATTGACGCATTAGCTTAGGATACATCTTCAAGATTTCTGGTTGTAAATCAGCGCCCCAAGAGTACGGAGTTGTTTTTGAGTAATAGTAGAAAGGACGAGAACTGCTGTACCTTGTTTTCTTCTCTCGGAAGTTTGGAGAATGGTTAATAGCGCCTAAAATCTTCTGCTTTGCTATTGCAATATAAGACGGCACACCATTTTCCTTATCCTTTTCAATACTTGGAAGCTCTGTATCAGCAAGAATATCGTCCTTTTTATAGGTTGCCGAGATAGCGTCAGCTCCGTAAAGGTCGAAAATTGCGCTTATAAGTTCTGCGTCTCCGTACTGTTGAATGGTCTTTATGATAGCGGTTTCCTTTTTAGAACCGATAACACGCTTGCCAATGTCCTTGAACTCCTTGTTTTCCTGCTTCTTGGATAAGAGAGTTTCAATTTTCTGCTCTGGTGTAAGCTCTTTGTTGATAATCACATCAAGTACAGGGTCGCCAGTTGTGCGCTTTGCGACTGTCTTTTTGACTGTTTTAAGCACCTTTGTCTTAGAAGCGTTCTTTATTTCCTTTACCTCTTGGACAGGTACGATATTTTCTTCTTTTGTATCTACTCGAAGTTGGTAGAAGTTCTTGTTTTGGTTCTCACGCTCTGCCACGAAAGCGTCTGATACCGTACTATCAAACTCTTTGCGAGGTGGCATTTCGGCAGTAAGCTTCTTTACCCTATCCTCAAATAACTTCTCAAGGTTGTCGTATTTCTCTTGAAGTTCTTTTACTTTCTTGTCGCCCTCATCTTTCTTTTGTAGGAGAATATCGACGTTTACGCCCTTAGCAACGACTTTCTCTGTTTCCTCTTTGAGTGTCTCCTTGGCTTTTTCAAGGCGCTTTGTATACTCCTCTACCCAGTATGTAGAGTATTCTTCACCTGCTTCCTTTTTCTTTTGGATACGCTCATTCTCACTCTTAATATCGTCTTGGTAGCTTTCAATAGCTTTCTTTGCTTCGGCAATAGTTTCAAGCTTACGAGTAGCAAAAGACACCTCCGCTTTCTCTTGGGAGATTTGCATAGCAAGACGTTCTTTTTCTGCTTCGAGTTCGAGCTTTGCTCGTGCTTTAGGGTCTTTGATAAGGTCGAACTTCATTTCATCAAATGAGATGTCTCCTACGTCGATTACGTTAGCGTCGCTCTTTACTGACGCTTCAAAGCGCTTCTGCTTATTCTCTAGCTTCTGTGATAGGAAAACGTCGATACTATCCTGAATGAAAAGGTTGTTGATACGGATATTCTGCCACCTGTTACCCTGTCGCCAGCCACGTCCGATTACTTGGCGTAGTTGTGTAAAGTTCCACGGTAGAGAGAGAATATAGAGGTCTGTCGTGTTCTCTTGGAGGTTAAGACCCTCTTTAATAGCTTCCGAACCGAGGACTACCTTTACCTCGCCCTTATTGTATCTGTCTTGAATGTCTACACGCTTTGGCTTTGCGGTTGCGCCTGAAATAATCTCGACTTCCTTTTCTCCATATCCTACTTCTTTGATGAGGTAATCACGCATAAGAGGTAGAAACTCTACTCCTACTTGGTCTACATAGATAATCTGCCCTGCTTCTGGCTTATCTTTCTTGTTCTGCCTGATTAAGTCCATAAGCACCTTTATCTTAGGGCTTTCTTCTGCGAACTTCTTATAGTCCTTGCCTATATCGTAAGAGAACTTTGAAGCAAAAGGAGAAAATGCTGTCTTGCGAAGCTCTGTAATCGCTCGAAGCACCTTTGCCCCCTTACCGTCTTCGTTATCGTTCTCCTTGAAGATTTCCTGCGCTTTAGCTTCCATTTCAAGCCCATATTTTGACTGTGGTATTTCGTATGTCTGCTGTACACGGTTAGGACGAATAATACCTGACTGCTCGCCGTCCTTGAAGTCCATAAACGCTTCTCGGAGCTTCTTGAATTGACGATAGTTCTTGAATGAGCGAATGTCTGTCTTGCGCTGGTATGAACCGTCCGCCTTAAACTCGTAGTCATTCTCTGCTTCCATAAATGTACCAAAGAACTCATTGACGTTTGAAAAGCCCATTTTTTGAAGCATTTTATCCGCAATAAGAGAGAATACTGAATAGTATTCGAGTGGGTGATTAGTAAACGGTGTAGCCGATAGTAGGTTTACGTTGCGTCCGTTCATCTTTGCCTGAATGTACTGCGAAGCAAGCCACGTCTTGATACCGAGGTCTGATGAGCGAAGTGCGAAGCGGTTGTATTCTGACGCCTGACCTTTTTCAAGCTTCACTTTCGATACAATGTGATTAGCATTGTGTACTTCATCAAAGGTAAGGTGGTCGAAACCTAAGTCCTCAAAGAATAGGTCGCCACGTGTGCCTTTCTTGCCACGTCCTGCCGTTTCTAACATCTTTGCGCTATCCTTTTGCTTGTCTCGTTCGGTTTTGTGAGCTTTCAAGTCGTCAGAAATATATTGAAACTTTGCGGATAGGTTAGTGTACGTGTCATCACGGAATGAAAGGCGCTTTAGCCCCTCGTATGTTACGAGTGTGATAGAACCCTCTGGAATAGTAAGAGATGATAGGTCGCCTTTATACGAAACTCCTAGATTACCAAGAAGATTTAGCTTTGCGTTTGGCACAAGCTCCTCGATAGTGTTTACCCATTGCTGGTATACGTTCTCATTTGGTACTACGATAATCGGCTTTTTAGTCCAGCCCCTATGTAAGCTTTCTGACACAGCAAGTACTCCTGAAATTGTCTTGCCGAAACCTACGTCGTGAGCTAGAAGTCCTACACCATTAGCTACAAGGCGTCCGATACCTCCTTTCTGCACTGAACGGATAGAGAATGGCTTACCTTTGAATGTGGTATTTACCTCCGAGAACATTGGTACTTTCGTATAGTCTGGCTGGGCGTAGAAGTTGAATGTGCGGTTGTATGTTTCCTGTACAAACTCCTTTTGAGCGTCGTCAAGACCCTCATCTAAGAACTTTGCAAAGAGGTTATCTGACGCAATTTTACGACGAATACGAATGTTCTCATTACGAACCTTGTCATTACCTGTAACTGGACGATTTTGTACATACTCCGCCACTTCATACTTGTTAGAACCTCCGAATACTTCGTATGGAAGTGTACGAATAAACTGCAAGAACATACTTTGTAGCGTCTCGTCGCCCTCTACTTTTAAGTTCTTCACAAACTCAAGATTAGGAGAGATTTTAGCGTCAGAAAGTCGCTCACGTTCTGGTAGAACTTCCTTGAGCTTCTTTTCTTGAATATCAAACTGCTTCTTTGTTATCTTTCCACCTGCAAGGTCGCTTTTAAGCTGTGTCATCTTCTCGTAGATGTCTCCCTGCTTGTAGTAGAAGTCGTTGTAGTACTTACCACCCATATAGTTGAGCTGGTCTTTATACTTTGCTACTTCGCTTTCCTTAAATGAGCCGTCTTGTTCTACGTTTTTCCACGCTTCAAGTTCTTCTTGGGTATATTCCGAGAATTGCTCTGACAAAGACGCTGTTTTTTCACCCTTTGAAACCTTACGAGTAATCTTCTTCTCGATAGTTTCCTTACCTTTCTTTTCACCTTTCATTATTTCGGTTGCTTTCGCCCCAGCTTCTTCGATAGCGTTTTCTGCGTCCTCCTTATTCTCTTGTGTGTCTGGGATATTGTTATCCTTGAGAAGCTTCACAGCTTCACTTTCGTTTCTCTTTGTATAGAAAAGGTTGATAGCGGTATCCATATCGCCGTCTACATAGCTCTCCATTTTACCGAAGCGGTTTTTGCGTGTCTTTACCTCACCGAGTATATTCTCTGGCTGGTTCTTGAAATAAGCACTACCTTGTTCGCTTTGTGCGCCTGTCTTCTTACGAAGCACCACAATATCAGTACCTACTTTAGTACCCTCAAATGCTCCCTCTGGGAGACGGTATGCTACCTCAATTTCGACATTCTTCATTGAACCCTGTCTATCAAGGAATGATGACGGAAGCACCATAGCAAGCACACCACCCTCTTTTAGAGTGTCCAAGCCACGCTTTACGAAGTAGTCCTCGTATTTCTTTAGCGTAGGTTCTTCACCAAGTCCGAGGTACTCTCCTCTGTGTTCACCATACGGAGGGTTACCTATAACAAGGTCAAAGTTTGTAGCGAATGTTCTCGCTTTTCCTCGCTCGTCGATAAAAAGCTTTTCAAATGGAGCGTTTACGACCTGTGCGTTATTGTGGAAGATTTTAGCTATCTTTGCACTTGTAGGGTTAATTTCAAAAGCCCCTACTTGATTTTCTCCGAACTCTGGGAGAGCGTGTAAGAAGTTACCTGTACCTGCTGACGGTTCGAGTACCTTAATTGGAACTGCTGGAAACTCAATAATTGACTTCACCATATCCACCACACTTTGATTTGTGTAATACTCGTCCAAGATACCTCGCCCCTCTTTGGTTACTCCGCCAGTTTTGTACTGGTTGGCAATATCAAGTATCTCTGGTGTTATTTCACCAGTAAGAGTAACGATACCCTTATCGTCGATAGATGTTATTTTAGAGACGGCTTCTTCTACTTGTTCGTTAGTTAGCCGTGTGCTAGGTCGTTTTCGAGAAGTACTGCCGTTGCGTGTAGGTCGCTTGGTTGCCCCTGCGCCTTGTCCAGAGACATCAGTTGTTGCTCCAGCCCATCCTTGTTCGTTTGGGCTATCTTGTGGAGGTGTGGAAACTCCTCCTTTGTTATCGTTAGCGTTAGTACTTGTATCGGGTTCATTATCTACATTGTCCCTTTCTTTTTTCTTTTCGTCAATAGCATTTGTAATTTGTTCAGGGGAGAACGCAACATACTCTAAAATGTCATTACCGTTTTCATCTTTTCCGAATGTAGATACAATGCCGTCATAACCAGCATTTTCAATAAGCTTTTTGTTTTTAATATCGCCATAGATGCCCTCAAATAATTCGCTTACAGTGCCTAAGTCTATGTTTTCATCTAAGTAAGCAAGAGCGTCTTCTTCACTCATCTTTTCACCTTGTAACATTTTTATAATAAGAGGAGCTTGTTCTTTTTTGGTAAGAATACCCTGCAAAGTAAGGTCAAGTGGGTTTTTAATATCGAGTTTTACCTCTTTTATAATGACTTGATTATCGTTACCTGCTGGGCGAGTATCTTCTACAAAGTTTTCAGCAAGCTTTTTATCAGCAATAAAGAAGAAACCGAACTTCGCATTGTCGTACTGTGTGTTTTCCCCTTTTCTATTTACGTCGAACTTATCAAATACGGAAAGAGTGCCGTGATAGAAAGTTTTGTTACCAGTAGCATATTCGTTTGTTGAGGTATTTTTCTCGTCTGCTTTTTTAACTTCTTTCTTTTTTGAAGTTTTCTTGGCTTCTTTTTTATTGCGCTCCTCCTGCTGTTTAGTAGCAAGCTCACGAGCTTTTTCAGCTTGGTCTTCAATAGGTGTCTTAATCTCCTCTTTAGCTTTTGTAACTTTCTTTACCTCTTTTTTGACGGCTTTCTTGGCTATCTTTTTTACAACAACTGGCGGAGTTTCTACCTGTGTATCAGGCGTAGTACCAAGCTCTTTATTTACAAGCTCCTCGATAGTAGTAGTGTCGTTGATGTTTGCGTCCTCTGTAATGTAGTTTGAAATAGTGTCAGCAATTTCGACAGCTCGCTCTTGTGTAGCGCCTTTGCCAGTAACGTACTCTGCAATAAAATCACGAAACGCTTGCGCATTTTCTTGTACCTTATCAAAGAAAGAACTTTCTGCTTTGCGCAGTTCTTCACGAGCATTTTCAAGCTGTGCCTTGAGTTGCTTCTTTTCAGCGCTTCTATTTGTCGCCTTATCTACTCGCTCTTTTAGGTCAGATACGCTTTGTCTAAGTTCTTTTACTTTGGCGTCGATAGTAGACTGCACCTGCTCGAAGTCAGATTGCATATCCTTTGCGGACTTCTTGAGTACCTTTTCGTCGATAGCTTGAAGTTCTGAAATTGCTTGAGCTTCTGGCTGTGCAACCTTTCCGTCTGCTACATTCTGTACAAAGGTTACGACATTATCTATTGAAGTAGGCGCACCCTGACTTATTTCAAGAGCTACTTCGTTCACACTCTTTCCACTGTCTAACTTGCTTGCAATGTCATCTACGACACCGTTAAATACCTCCGAAGCGTCGTTAATAGCTTCGTCTATCTTATCATCTGAAAGACCTGCGCCTTGAGGAGTATCTTTTACATCTGCCTTGATGTCCGCCTTAATCTTCTCTGGGCTGTCTCCATTTTTAAGTCGCTCAAGAACACCCTGACGTAGTAGACCTGATGAGTTAAGAAGCCCTGATGAACCACCTCCGAATACCGCACCTCCAAAGAAAGCTTCACCAGCCCCCTCAAAGAGATTTTGATTTTCATTGTATGTCCTAGCCCAAGCGTTCTGTATTATTTCCTGCACGGCTTCTGTTCCACCCTCGGCTACGGCGTCTACACCAGTATCCAAAATACCGTTAATTGCCTTTGATATAAAAATGTTCTTGATATTTACGAACTTGCTAGGAGTAAGTATTCTGTCGATACCGTAGGCGTCCAAAGGAGCAGTCGAAGCACCCACTAAAATAGAAGCTTTTTGAAGCTTTGCGTCCATTTCTGGTGTAAGTTCCTGCCCTGTGCTTTCTACATAGTCCTTACCTTGCTGGTATGCGTCTCCAGTGTTCATTGCAAAAGAAGCCGAAAGAGTAGCAGGAATAGCTGGAATGTTTGCACCTTTAGCAAGTACTGTGATACCTAGAAGCGCTCCGAATGTAGGGAGTTGCGCACCAAGAACCTTTGCCATTTCCTTTTCTCCGTCAGGCGAGCTTATCTTATCCAAGAATGAACGAGTATCAGTAGGGTCAGAGTACCCTAAAACATCTTCACCATTACCGTAAAAGAACTTTTTAATTTCCTCACTGGACTTCTTTGCACCAGCTTTTGAGCGCTCCATATCCTGCCCAGCCCATTCTGCAAATGTATCAAGACCGATACTTGAGAACATCTTTTGCGCTCCGCCCCAGAAAATCTGGTTAGAGTTATCGACAACATTAGAAAGAGACGGCAACCCTGCTCCTTTTGCCACGTTCCAAAGATTAGAAATACCCTCTTTTGTAGTAAAGGTATCTTTAAGGTTTGAAGCTATGGCAGGAGTGGCTTTGACAACTTTCTTAGCACCCTCATACATACCTTGAAAGTCAATAGGTTCTGGCGCTGGCGCTTCTGTTGGTTTTACAAGAGCTTCCAAAAAGCCATTCATTTGTGGCTTTTCAGGTTGTGTCTCAGGTGTTGCGATAGGAGTGTCAAGCTTTACTTTACTTCGGTATTCAGGATATTTTTCAAGCACCTTATCTGCTAGTGTGTTATCGTCTACACCCTCATACTCTGGGTATTTCGACTTAATGAGTTGAGCGAATTGGAGTTTATCCATATATACATATTATAACCCTAAATTGAGTGGGTCGCTTGTAGTTTTTCCACTATTTTTAGCAGGAGTTTTACTTTGTGTCTTTGCAATAGTGTATGTGTAATCACCTACACTGTCTTTTTTATAAAGCTTATCCCAATATGTCGCTCCAGTTGAGCCGTACTTACGAACGAAAGAACTCATTTGATTTTGGAAGTCCTCATCACTTGCAAAAGACATAGGAGCGTCTGCGGACATCTGCTCTGGTGTTACTTTTGTAGTAGGGTTATTAGCTTTATAGATGTCTTTTACTTTCTTTTTCACTTCCAAAGACTTACCCTCAAGGTCGAGGGTATCCTTTTTCTTCTTCAAAATACCACCCTCAATAGCGCCATATGTAGTAGCGTAATCAAGCCCTGTCTGGTTCACAATTTGTAGAATAAAAGCGTTCTTTTCTTCTGGTGTCATCTTCTCGTATTGAGCAGAGTACATAGGAGCAAGCGCTGTAATTTGTGCAACTGCTTTATCTCGTCTTTCCTTTGCTTTTGTTTCTTCTGCGGTTCTTATTTCACGAAGCATTTTATATCGCTTGTCGCTTTCTGCTTCTACTTCTTGTAGTTGCTTACGAATATCGGCGTCTACTTTATCAAGGTCTTGAAGTTTCTGACGAAGAAGTTGAGAAGCTCCGTTATCACGTGCTGTTTTTGCTTGAGTTATAAGGTTAGTTCTTTCACTTTCAAGAGATGTAATCTTGTCAGAAGCTTCTTGCTCTCGTAGAGACACAGCGTCTCCGAAGTCGATAGGGGTGTACTGTCCACCATTTGCAAGTCCATATGCCTTAGTACGGTCAATGTTAAGTTTGTTGATACGCTCTTGTTCCTGAATACGTCTATCGTATGATGAGTTGATACGGTCTATGGTTGCCTTTGCGGTAGCGTCTAGGTTCGTTAGAGAGGTTTGATACAAGCTTTCATAGTTAGCTTTTTTTGTTGCTTTTTCTTCTTCATACTTTACCGCTTGCTCTTTATTCTGCTTGAGTAGTGCGTCATACACTGGGTCGCCAGATGTTTCTGTCGTTGTGTCTGTCGTAGTAGTACCGTTAGTGTTTGTGGTTGTCTTGCTTGTATCGGTAGTCGTCTTATCTTTTCCAGTGTAGATACTTGAAAAAGCATTGTCAATCTTGGTTATTTTGTCAGAGTTGTTCAAGAACTCCGCTTTATTATCTACCGAAGAAATAACAGGAGGTGTCGAGCTGAATGTCTTAATTGCATTAGGGTCGTAGTTACCAAGAGTAACTTGCTCGCCCTCACGAATAAGGTCAAAATTACCACTAGGAACAGCAGATACACCTGCGTCTTTATAGTTAGCAAAGCCAAATCTGTTCGCTATTGAGTTTAGAGTATCTCCTTTTTGTACTTTGTAAGTAAATGCCATAAGTTTTATACATTATCGTTCTTTAGCAATAAGGTTGTTGTAGATAGGGCGAAACCAATTTTTCTTGAGTTAGTACCTGCTGTTTTTGATATAGAGCCAGAAGTATCGGACAAGTAATATGTTTCCATAGGGGTAAGCCCAGATAGTCCAGATACAATTCCTGTATGTTGTACGTTACAGGTTTGCCCAGATGTTACCGTATTTGTTGCTATACCAAGAAAATGTGTATATTTATTAGCATACTGGCTAGGAGCTGTTGTTGAGTTACTCCCTGCGTAACTTTTCATTACTCCTGCATATGTTGGTGCTGTGTATGGTTTTACTGAAACACGAATACGAACATAAGCAAACCCTCCCCCCGCAGAAGATGTACAAGCAACATCTTTACCATTTGGGTATACCTGTCCTGCGTTACCACAATTAACGTGCCCAGAACCGTCGTTTATTCCCGTTGTCCCCGCATAAATACCTTGCCCACTTAATCCATATCCAGACGCAGAGCCATTGCCTGTTGATAAACTATTAAAGTGCATAACCCCGTCAGTTGTTGTGGTTGTTGTAAGGGTCTGACTTCCGTTATCATTATTTATTGCAACATTTTCTGTTGCTGTTGATTGTGCAACATTATACAAAGAATATAAAACCCAATGACAGTTTGTGCTTAAAACTAAACTCTGGTTTCCTGTATTTGGTGCGTGTATATAGAAAGCAAATCCTCCACCGTTTGATGTTTGCCCTGCAAGTTGAGTCATTGAGTTACCTCCAAAAGTAGCGGTTGGCGTAACACCTGTGTTATTTGAAGCAACACAAAACACAAGTACACCTCTGTTTGAGTTGTTTCCGACGTTTACAACCTGCCCAGTATTTGTTGAACCAGTTAAAACTTGGTCTATTTTTACTCCACCGTCTGACTGTATAGGGTAAAGAGATACCGCTTGTCCTGCTGTAATACTTTCCAGTGCTTGATACCCAGATAACATTCCTGTAACAAAACTATTAAGTGTTCCGTTAGCGTCTGCTTTTGGAATAATGTTAGCACTTGGTGTAGCACTAGCGTCGTTTGCAGTCAAAAATACATTTGAACCACTTGGACTATTTGCTCCGTTTATCGCATTTATTTGATTTGTTGAAAGACCCGTATTAAAACGTGGCTCAAAATAAAGTTGTGTTGCGTTCTTTGCTATACCAACCGCAACAGGAGTAGTTCCTGTTGACGCTGATATAGACCCTGCTGTGTTTGAAGCGTACATAATATCACCTGCTGTCATTCCGCTTTGTGCGTCGTCAGTACCACGAAGAAGAACACCGTTTGATATTTGGTTTCCTATCGTTCCAGAACCTTGAGCAATACCTAAAAGCACGTTGTTTACTGTACTTGCTGTATCTGCGTCGCATTTAAGCCAAGCGTCTGCTGTAAAATCAAAGTAAATAAGTTGACCGTCTGAAATTGTTTCTCCAGCAATTCCCTCTACCACAACAGAAACAGATGTAGCGACACCAAGAAGAGCACTATCAAGTTGAGATTTTCTAACTGCACCTGTACTTACCACAGCGTTAGACATAATGTTAGGTGCTTGTGAAAACTGATTTAGACCAGTCCATACGTTGTCGTTACTCAACATATAGTACATAACCGTTACAGGGTCATTTGTAATGATAACCTCTGCCCCAGATAAGAAATCTTCCCCAGAAGCACTACCTGTATATGGGTAAACAGGAGATAGTCCTCGTCCGTTAGTTGCGACATCACACGTTGCAGAACCGTTACCGTTTTGCGTAAGACCGTCGCATTTAATCATTTCTATTTTTGTTCCTTGCTTTACAACAAGAACAAACCACTCGCCAAAAGAAGCCATTGCAATAGCATCTCCTTTACTGTCAATTAAATTGTCAAGAACGACCTGTGTAGCGGAAGTGGAGAGATTTCCTCGTAACTTTGTTTTTTGTGCTTTGACTATGTATACTGACATATTTGATATATAAATTATAACACCATTGTTAATAAATCACTTGCTATTTATCAACAAATAGGTTCTTACTAATAACATTTGTACTTTCGTCTGTATCTGTATGCCACGCAAGTAGGTGGTATTCGTTTTCTTCTCCGTACACCGTAAAGATAGGACGGAAATTAAAGTATGCTGTTTGCCCTGTTTTTGAGTATGTATATGCTTTTTTAAGGTCGCTTGTTATCATATCTGCCCCACCAATAGAACGTGAACCGTAAGGGTTTGTAGCCCACGAGGTATCGTCGGCTACTGAAAATGTAGTAATTGTAGACCCGTCTATTGTCCATTCTGGCTTTGCCACTGACCCGTCTTCTTCGTATTCCATAGCAATATCTACATTTGTGCTACTTGTCAATTTATGAGCAACACCAAAAATAGTATTAGAGTTTGGTCTAAACATTTTCTTTCCAGAATGATACCCAAAAGCAATAACACTTGTTTTTTCTTGCCCTAAATCAGTCCTACCAGTAAACATTTCATAGGTCTCGTTTTGAACATTACTATGACCATATAATGTACCGTCTATAACAGAAATACAGTTAATTGGCATTATTTGAGGCGGTTGGAAGTATTCCTCTATCATATCAAGCATTACAAGCGTACTATCATTAGGAAAAACAAGGTAAATAGCACGTGTAAGGTACTTTACACGCACATCTGTCTTATCAAGTCGGTCAAATAACCCCTCCACCTCGTCAGATAAGAGCATAAGTTCGTCTTTCCCTGTGATTTCGTTGTTTTTTACACGTTGTAATGTCCCCTCTTGAGCAAAATACACAATATCTCCTTTATAATTAGCCACCGCCATAGGTAGTGCTCCTTTTCTTTCCCCTGTTTCAAACTTTTCTACGTTTACCCATAGACCATATTCGTCTACGGCTATATTTTTCTTTACCTTATACCAGTCGTCTTTATCAGAAATCCATAAAATGTTATCTCTTGCAATAATTGCTGTTATATTGCTATCTAATTTCATATAGATAGCAGTAAGAGCCGTTCTACTTGCCAAAATAGGCATTGTAAAGTCAAAACCTGTGGCTAGAACGTATGTTGATACGTGAGAGAAGTAAAGTTCTGGACTACTAAAATTAAACGCAACAACGTGGTTTTTATAGGTATATACAACATCTATTGAAAAGGTAGAAGATATAGCATTAGCAAATGTTACAGGTTTTGCAATAATCACATCTCCTGCGACTGGTGTTGTGTTAAATGTTCCAGAAAGATTAAGAACTTGTGCCGAAGCGTCATTAGTGTAAATCTCTTCACTGTTTGAGGTTGTTCCAGTTCCAATAAAATGAAGTATGTTTTGATTTGTCGTATTACCTGCGTCAAATCCACGACGTAAACACGTACCTCCTGCTGTTGCAAATGTAACACTATTTGTAGTTGCACTTTCTACTTCTGCTATTGCTCCATTCCACGTATAAAGATTTTTACTACCGTCTGAAAAAACAAGTCGTTTATGGATTATAGAAGTATTCCCGTCAAGCCACGTAGTAAAATAAACTCTTGTAACCGTTGAAGAAAGATTAGTAAATATCGTATACCACCTGCTATTGTATTTTACTTGCACTGTCTGACCGAATACTCGTATAGGTCTTTCTCCTCCTAAACTATCTTTCCATACAAACTCTGAATGTATAGGGTAAAGTCCTGTTGCTACTGTTCCGTCATTTTCAAGCCCCCCACGTGTTACCACTTCCCCTTTATAAGAAAATACATCACGAGACGGATAGGTAAGCCAACCGTTTGGTACTTTTGACGGGTCTCTACTTTCCAAATATCCTTTGAATGTATCTTGGGTCATATTATTCTCTACTATATGTTATTGGTTCGTCATACATATTTTTATCTATCTCTGGGCTTATTGAATAAGACAAAGGTTCTTCTTCACTAGGGAACTTATCAAAATATGCTTGATATTTTGCCTTTAATTGAGCACCAAATATAGATAACTGAGAACTGCCTCCCCCTTTACCCGCTCCTTGAACACGCCTATTTGTTGTTGCTTGGTCTACTAAAATACAGATTTCATAATGTAAAATACCAAGCAAATCACGGTCAAAGTTTACATAATCGTCTACGGTAAGAGTGTCTTTCCATACTCCTGTCGTAACGTCTATAAACGCTTTTGTTGAACAATATCCCATAAAGAATAGTTCTGATTTTTGTAGTGTAATACGGTCTACAATTACTGTTTGTGTCTGACCTGTTGTTGTAGTTATGATAAGTCGCCAAGAAGCAATAGAAGCACTATTTGGTGTTCCTGTACTTGTTCTATTTTCCATTGAAAAACGTGCAGTGTTCCAACCGTCTCTTAAATTATCTCCAATACTATCTACTGTTGATGTTACAGAGTAATAATTTGAACCGTCAGTCCTTAATTGAAACTCAACACTCGCTATCTTACTTTTATCTTCAAAATAAACAGGGATAATAGCAACTCCGTCTAAATAATCAGAAATATCTTGTACTGTTGTGAAAGTATCTTGAATATACTTACCACTATCGTCAAAAGTTGCTTCAATAGAAGCAGTTGTTAGATAATTGTACTCATTAAGGGCAATGTTTGTAGCGTTGCCATTTTTTGTGCCCAAAGTATCCATTTCGTCAACAATTAACGCAGAAGAAGTAAACTCTTTACGAACCTTAATCATTCTTAGCCCGTTTATTGTTTCAATAGTAAAAATATCATTATCACTTTTTTCATTAAACTGCTTTGGTGGGTAGTATTTTAATACTGGTTTACCCTCTTTATCATATATTCCGTTTGGTGTAAGGACATCTTCTGGGCAATAATATGTTGTTACGTCTTCTGTAAGACCACCATAAACAGGTACAATTCTATTGAGTGTTTTTGGTCTTATCTTATCAAGTACATTTTCAACACCCCTACGAACCATATTATCCCAAGAAACAGACAAAGACGAACCTCCCTCAAAGTCGTCTTTTACATCTCCTATAATTGTTGAAATAAGTTTACTCATAATGTATATGCTTATTATACCTCTTTATTGCCAATAATAGTTTCATTTGTGCACTTTTTACTTTTCTTTTATCGTGATTAAGCCATACCGCCCAACCGCCTAACCTAACCCCAAAATAAGCAAGGTATCGTTTCCATACTGGGGCACGTCTATATTTCATTAAATCAAGGAATATAGCGTCAGATATTTTGCGTGAGAACCATTCTGTTTGGTATAAAACGTCGTGCACAAGTGCACCTATTGCAACCGAGTTATCGTCTTTGTCTATTAAAAAATGAAAGATTTTGGGAACACTAGCGAAGTCAAGCACAGAACCTTTGTAAATTATAATTGGTGTAGCAGGGGCGATAAAAACAGTAACGTCGTGTAGCATTTCGTACTTATCGTGACCCAACCTTCTAAAATCTATAATAGTCTTAGGTGTTAGATGATAGCCTAATTTAAGCTCGTTCCAGTATTCTTTTACTTTGTCTTTTTCAATCCCAAGATTAAGAGCTAATTCGTCGAAGCCCATATAGCGGTGCTTAACTATGTAGTTTTTAATCTTTTTTGTCATTTTTTTCGTCTTTAAACCTAGTTTCTAACGTCGGCTTACTTTCACGCAACATCTTTTCAATAAACACTTGTACCCTACGAAGAACCCAAGAAATTGCGTCAAATTCGTCCACATCACGTCGTAAGTGGATAGAATAGATATTGCTTATAATCGAGTAGAATTGAGCCAAAATAAGCATTCCAACTGTCCATTGAGCCAAGAAAACGAGGTCAATACCTACTCCTTTACCAGCTAAGGCTATAAGAAGAGGTACAAGGAGAACGCACATTTTTGAAACTATACCTGCTGTTAGTTTATATGATTTTATATGTCTTCCTCCGTGGTTTATATACACCCTAACTAACCCTAAAACAGTATCTAAAAACATAAAAGCCCCAAGTATAAAGTAACTTTCTGTAGTAATACCAAGAATAATAGCTGGAATATAACCAATATTCTTTAATAATGATGTGATAGATACATCATACATAGAATTATTGTATTTTAAATACATCATCTGTTTTTTCTTTAACAACTTCACCGTTACTAATCTTTTCTTCTCTAATCTCATCATATAGATTAGCTGATACGTCTGTAGAAGATAGTTCTACCCCATTTTCTTGTGCAACTTCTAAATACCCTTGTATTACACGTTCAATGCTAATTTTTGAAATATCAACGAGTGGTATTTCTCCATTTACTATTGCAAGCTCTATGCTTTCTTTTATTTCTGCGTCTGTAACTATTGCATTATCAACAACAATACTACCTCCAGCGATTGCACCTGTTACGCTTATGACAGCCAATGTTTTTTTAATAGTGTCTTCGTTCATATAGTTACTTAGCAATTTATGGACAGGTAACAACTGACCCTGTAATAGTTCCTGCGCTGGTTCTTATTTGTGTACAACTAGTTCCACCAACGTCTCGCAAAATAATTACCCCAGCAAATCCTCCTGCGCCAATATACACTGTTGATGTTGCGGTTGATGATGCAACAGAGAGCATTGCACGAGGTGTTGTTGTTCCTATACCAACGTTGCCAGTACTAGCCATTCTCACTCTCTCTGTTCCACCAATTTGCCAGATATGGCCATTGGCTGATGCATTGTAGGTTAATTGTCCCGAAGAGCCACTGATAGACGACCCATTTGTTA